>ERZ773003.7-NODE-7-length-227363-cov-6.511302_pt1 | contig 227363 bp, 228 predicted proteins | sample MGYA00580668_ERZ773003 | MGnify/ENA primary metagenome ERZ773003 (study PRJEB29015, sample SAMEA2738002) | human oral metagenome | biome: human oral; feature: human-associated habitat; material: dental | place: China | collected 2126 ...
AATAACCTCCGGCAAGTACCAACTAAACCTTACTGTTACTCTTATGAGGAATTAGGGGCCCTACCCCTGTACAAGCCGTGTTTTATCTGTTAGAATAACTTCGTATATTAATTAATGAAACAATGTGTGGCGATATCCTTAAAAATAAAGTTGCCGCACATAAAGGAGAGAAGGATATCATGGCAGTTAATGTAGATATCAAGGCCTTATTTGAGGCTGGAGTCCACTTTGGACATAAAACAAGTAGATGGCACCCTAAGATGGCAAAATACATCTTTAGTAAGCGTCAAGATACACATATTATCGATTTAGACAAAACTGTAGAAGGTCTAGATCAGGCTTTAGCTTTTATTACAAAAACTGTAGCTAGCGGTAGAAGTATTTTATTCGTTGGTACAAAAAAGCAAATGAAAGAAGTTGTTCGCGAAGCTGCAACTAGTGTAAAACAACCATATGTTACCGAACGTTGGATTGGCGGAACTCTAACTAACGTAGTTACTATTAATAAACAATTACGCAAGCTTCATGATTTAGAACGCCGAATGAAGAGCGGTGAGCTAGAAAAAAGATATTCAAAGTTTGAAGTTCAGAAATTCCAAGAACAAATCGACTTGCTAAACACACGTTACGGCGGCATTAAGGACATGAAGGGTCGACCAGGCGCAATTTTTGCAATTGACATGCTAACAGAAGCTAACGCAATTAAAGAAGCTCGTACTTTAGGTATTCCAGTAATTGCTATTGCTGATACTAATGTAAATCCAGAACTTGCTGATTACGTTATTCCTGGAAATGATGATGCTATTAAAGGTGTTGCTTTAATCCTAGATTACGTAGCAAAGGCTGTATCGGAAGGTCTTGGTCTTGCTAAAAAAGATAGTGACAAAAAAGAAGAAAAGAAGCCAATTAAAAAATAATTTAAATAAGGAGATTTAAGATGGCTGTATCGATTGAAGATGTAAAAAAGCTTAACGAACTTACTGGTGTGGGTTTAACTACAGCTAAAAAAGCTTTAGTAGAAGCTGAAGGTGATTTTGATAAAGCTTTGGAAGAAATGCGTAAAAAAGGTCTAACTCGTGCTGAAAAACGTGCAGAACGTGAGGCTAGAGAAGGTCTTATAGATAGCTACGTACACAATGGTCGTATTGGTGTAGTTGTTGAAGTAAACTGTGAAACTGACTTTGTTGCAAGAACTGAAGACTTTAAAGCTTTAGTACACAATATTGCTTTACAGATTGCTGCAATGTCTCCAAAATATATCACTGAAGCAGATATTCCAGCTGAAGAATTAGAGCGAGTAAGAAGCGAAGCTAAAGAACGTCTAAAAGACGATAAGAAGCCTGAAGAAATCAAAGAAAAGATTGTTGAAGGCCAAGTTAAAAAGCACTTTGCTGAACAAGTATTAATGTTACAAAACTACATTATGGATGATTCAATTACAGTTGGTGATTTAATAAAAGATCACATTGCTAGACTTGGTGAGAACATCGTAGTAAATCAATTCAAGCGAATTGAACTTGGTGTTTCAGAATAGATTTTATCTGAAATAAAACTTTAGAAATAAGAAATAACGCACTAAGCTATAGTGCGTTATTTTGTTATACTAATACTAGTAATTATAAGTGAGGAAAAATGTTTGATAAATCAGAATATGTTGATAAATTGAAGACGGCTAAATTATTTTTTGAAGATGAATTAAAGAAAATAAGAACAGGTCGTGCTCATAGCTTAATGCTTGATAATGTAAAAGTTGAAGTTTATGGCACCTTGATGCCATTAAACCAGGTAGCTAATGTAACAGCTCCAGAAGCACAAATGTTATTAATATCTCCATTTGATCCAGCAAACATTACTGCAATTTCTACAGCTATTAGAAGTGATCATGCGTTAGATCTTAATCCTTCCGACGATGGTCGTGTAATTCGAGTACCACTTCCTCCACTAACAGAAGAAAGACGTAAAAGTCTTGTAAAGCAAGCTTCAGAAAAACTTGAAGAGGCTAGAGTAGCTATTAGAAATATTCGTCAGGACGCTTTAAAAGAAATCAAACATCTAAAAGATGCTAAAGAATTGTCCGAAGATGAAGCTAGACGTGAAGAAAAAGATTTCGATAAATTAATTGCTGATATGCAAAAAGAATTTGAAGATTTATTTAAACAAAAAGAAAAAGATATTCTAACTATTTAAGGGGGCTAAGTGAATACTGTAATCGGGGTTGTTATTGGATTATTAATATTGATCTTTTTAGTTGTTATTCATGAATTGGGTCATGCAATAATGGCAAAAAAAGCTGGTGTAAAGGTTGAAGAATTTGGTGTTGGCTTTCCGCCTAAAGCAAAGAAAATTGGCAATTGGGGAGATACCGAATTAACTTTAAACTGGTTGCCTTTAGGTGGTTTTGTAAGGCTTAAGGGTGAATATGATTCTTCTAACAAAAAAGGCGATTACGGTAAAGCCTCTTATTGGCAGAAAACTAAAATTTTAGCTGCTGGTGTAATGGTTAACTGGTTCTTTGCGGCTTTTTTGTTTATGATTTTAGCTTTGTTTGGAACGTTGCCTAAGGTTTTTGATAACCAATTCGTTATAAATGCCGATTATAGTATTTCAAAAAGTCCAGTAACGGTTACTTATGTAGCTAAAGATAGTCCAGCAGATAAGGCTGGAATTAAGCTAGGTGATGAAATTTTAGCAATTAAGAATGAAGATTTAACTAGTGATAATTTAGCAAAAATTACTGAAAAAAATGCTGGCAAAACTATTTCTGTTGAGATTAAAAACAAATCAGGAAAGAGTGAAAAAAGCGTTAAGTTAAACGATAAAAAAGCCGAGAAACAAGGCTATTTTGGTGTGCAGTATATGACCAATAGTTATATAAGATCTACTTGGTCAGCACCGCTTGTCGGTCTTGGTACGGCTGTTCAGTATACTGGTGAGACTTTAGGTGGTTTAGGAAAATTAGTAGCTGATTTAGCTACTGGTATTACTAAAAAAGCATCTTTAGATTCAAACACTAGAACAAGCGGTGAAAAAGACTTGTCTAATGTATCAAAAAGTGTTGCAGGCCCAATTGGAATCTTGGGAGTAATCTTTCCAGCCGCAACTGAAGCAGGAATCTCTACAGTAATTTATTTAGCAGCTTTAATATCTTTGACTTTAGCAATTATGAATTTCTTACCGATCCCAGCAATGGATGGTGGAAGATGGTTTTTGATGACGATTTTTAAGCTAAGTCGTAAAAAACTTACTAAAGAGATTGAAGAAAAAGTTCAGTTTGCTGGTGTGATGATTATTATTCTGCTTACTGTATTGGTGCTTTGGGCGGATGTCAGTAAACTCTTTTAAACGGAATAGAATATGAAAGTTGCTGATAATTTAGATATAAAGTCTATTAATAAAAATAAAGGTGCAAGTTTTTTAAAAGATAACCGACTAGAAAGCAAAGAATATTTGGCTTTATTTGGTGGTCTTTTAATAATATTTTCTAGCATTTATTTTAAGGTGGCTAATTATCTTATTCCGATTAAAGATCCATTATCTAGTTATATCGTAGTAACTATTTTAAGCGCATTATTGGTATTAATTTTTAGAAAAAGCAATTTAAAAAGAATAGCTAACATCTTTTATTACATAGCCTTATCTATACTTACTTTTTTATCTTCACAATTTTTTGTAGCTTTTATTTTATCTTTATTTACTAAAGTAGATGATATTAAGGGTAATTCGTCTTTAGTTTTTATAACTTCAGTATCGGTTTATTTAGTGATGCTTCTATTAATGGTAATAATAGATCTATTTATTATTAGAAAGCAGAAGTTTAATTTAAGATATTTAAAGCTAGATAGACTACCTAATTTTGGTGATGTGTTGAAAGGTCTTACTGGTTGGGGCATTTATTTTCTGATTGCTCAAATAGTGGTTGTTGTTTTAACTGCTAGTAATTTAATTGATGTTAGTGAAAAACAAGAGATTTTATTTTCTACTAATAGTTATGGATTAGGATTATTTTTAGCTTTTGTAACAATTGTGATCCTAGCTCCACTTGTCGAAGAGATACTTTACAGAGGGATTTTATTTGGTAATTTATCTAAAAAGATAAATCCATTTTTAGCTGCAATAATTGCTTCCTTAATATTTGGTATTTTTCATGGTCAGCTAAATGTTGGTATTGATACCTTCTTTATGAGTATGGTGTCTTGCTACTTAGTCTGGAAAACGGACAGTATTTGGCCAGGCGTATTTTTACATACCAGTAAAAATTTAATTGCTTTTGTATTATTATTTATAGTTAAATTATAGTAGGAGAAAATATTATGCGAATGACTCACTTGTTTACGAAAACCACAAAAGATCTTCCAGCTAATGAAGCATCTAAAAATGCTCAACTTTTAATTCAGGCTGGTTATGTCTATAAGGTGATGGCTGGAGTTTATGCATATACGCCGCTTGGTTTAAGAGTTTTAGAAAAGATTAAATCAATTATTCGTTTTGAAATGAATAAAATCGGTGGACAAGAGCTACTGATGTCAAGCTTACAAAAGAAAGACACTTGGGAAGCTACAGGACGTTGGGACGATAATCTGGTAGACATTTGGTTTAAGACCGCCTTAAAAGATGGTACTCCAATTGGATTAGGTTGGTCACATGAAGAACCAATTATTGAAATGCTAAAACAGTACATTAATAGTTATAAAGATTTAAAAGCGCCAGTTGCGGTTTATCAATTTCAATCGAAGATGCGAAATGAAACTCGCGCTAAATCCGGCATTATGCGAAGTCGTGAATTTATTATGAAGGATATGTATTCATGTTCCTTAAATAAAGAGCAGCATGACGTGTTTTACCAAAGTGTAATAGATAGCTATAAAAGGATTTTCGATAAAGTAGGGATTGGCAAAGAAACTTATGTAACTTTTGCTTCTGGTGGAGCATTTACAAAGTTCTCGCATGAATTTCAGACAATTTGTGATGCTGGTGAAGACATTATTTATGTAAATAAAGACCACACAGTGGCAGTTAACGAAGAAGTTCTAGAAGATAGTACCTTAAAAGAATTAAATGTAAAACGAGAAGAATTAGAACCTACTAAGTCAGCAGAGATTGGTAATATCTTTAATTTTGGTATTCAAAAAAGTAAGGATACAGCTTTTACTTATACTAATGAAAATGGTGAAAAAGAATATGTCTATTTTGGATCATATGGCATTGGTGTAAATCGTTTAATGGGTGTAATTGTAGAGAAGTTTGCTGACGAAAAAGGCATTGTTTGGCCAATGAGTGTTGCACCTTTTGATGTTTCTTTAGTATCGATTGGTGATGTAAATCAAGAAGCTGAAGCTCTCTATGGCGAATTAAAAGCTAATGGCCTTGATGCTCTCTATGACGATCGGGAAAAACGGCCTGGTGAAAAATTCGCTGATTCAGACCTACTTGGTATGCCTTATCGGGTGGTTATATCACCTCGCTTGTTAAAAGATAATATGTTAGAATTAACTGACCGTAAAACGGGTGAGACGCTAGAAGCTAAAAAAGAAGAAATTTTGCAAATTCTTAAAGAAGCTAAAACTGGTATCGCTTAGGTGATTATTGATTTTTAGATAGATTTACGCTAGAATTTCATAGTCTTTGGTATCTTGTAGAATATTAAATAATAGAAATTTCTTTTGTTATATGTTGAAAACTCTTTAGAAAGGAGCTAAGTAATTATGAAAAAAGTTTATGAACTAACCGAAGAAGGTAAAGCAAATTTAGAGGCAGAATTAATCGACTTAAAAGGTAAACGTTCTGAATATGCTCAAAGAGTAGCAGATGCTCGTGATTTTGGTGATTTATCTGAAAATGCTGAGTACGATGCTGCACGTGACGATCAGGGGGCATTAGAATCAAGAATTGCTGAGATTGAAGATATTTTAACTAATGTTAAGATCATTCAAGCTTCTACATCGGGAAAAATTAGTTTAGGTTCTGAAATTGAACTAGAATCTAACAAAAAGATTTTTAAGTATTCAATGGTTGGACCTGTTGAAGCTAATCCATTAGAAGGTAGATTGTCTAATGAATCACCTCTTGGTAAAGAGCTACTCGGTAAACGAGTCGGTGATAAAGTCTCCATCACTACACCAAAAGGTGTAACTGAATACGAAGTTAAAAGTGTAAATTAGCTACATAGATAAATTAAGCGTTTTGAGTAAACAGGGGTGCTACCCCTGTTTATTTTAATGTTATAATTAAGTGGTTAAGTAAAAAGGAGTAAAATGGCTAACTTAAAAGAATTACGTGATGAAAGATTACGTAAGTTAGAACAGTTAAGAGAATTAAAAGTTGACCCTTATCCAGCAGTGTCAGAACGTAGCCATAAGATAAAACAAATAATAGATGATTTTGATAATTTCTTAGAAAAAGAAGTTGTAATATCTGGAAGAATTACTGCAATTAGAAAGTTTGGCAAATTGGCTTTTATCGTCTTAAAAGACGATTCTGGATCAATGCAATTGTTTTTAAAAACTGGCGATGTTTTACCATTAGATTCTAGTAAATCAGTAGTTGGTTTAGAAGAACTACCACTTTTAGATGTTGGTGATTTCTTAGAAGCTAAAGGTAAAGTTATTAATACAAAAACTGGTGAAAAGTCAGTAGCTGTTAATAGAATGCGATTACTTGCTAAATCACTTCGTCCAATGCCAACAGTTCAGGAGGGGTTTACTAATAAGGAAGAGCGCTTGAGGCGTCGCTATGTTGATATGAATGTCAACGAAGAGGTAAGAGAACGTTTTATTAGGCGTAGCAACTTTTGGAAATACACTAGAGAATTTTTGGATTCTAGAGGCTTTTATGAAATCAATGTACCAGTTTTGGAACACACAACTGGTGGAGCGGATGCAAATCCTTTTGTAACGCATATGGATGCCTTAAATAGTGATTTTTATCTTCGAATCTCACACGAGCTACCTTTAAAGAGACTACTAGGTGCTGGCTTTGAAAAGGTTTATGACATTGGACCACGTTTTAGAAATGAAAATTATTCAGACGAACATTTACCAGAGCATGTAGCTATGGAATGGTATTGGGCTTATGCTAACTGGGAAGATGGCATGAAGTTTATGACTGAGATGTATCGCTACGTGCTATCTAAAACTTTTGGTAAGACAAAATTCCAACTAGGTAGATTTACTGTTGACTTAGATAAAGAATGGGAAAAATGGGATTACGAAAAAGTTATTAAAGATCGATACGGTATAGATGTTTATAACTGTACAATCGACGAAGTAAAAAAGGCCTTAAAAGAGAATAATCTAGAAGTCGAAAAAACAGAAAATATTGCTCGTGGTATTGATAAGCTTTGGAAAAATATTAGAAAAGATGTGGCTGGACCTGTTTGGTTAATTAATACGCCAAAATTTATTAGTCCGCTTGCTAAAACTAATCCAAACGATAAAAATACCGTAGAGAGATTTCAGCCAATTATTGCAGGTTCTGAGCTTGGTAACGGCTTTTCTGAGTTAAATGATCCAATAGATCAGTTGGAACGTTTCAAAAAGCAGCAAGCAATGCGTGATTCAGGCGACGATGAAGCCATGATGTTAGACATAGACTTTGTTGAGATGCTTGAATATGGCATGCCACCAGCTTGTGGTTGGGGCTATTCAGAACGAGTATTTTGGATTTTTGAAGGGGTAACGGCTAGAGAAGGTGTCGTATTCCCACAACTTCGTTATGAATTAAGTGAAACAACCAAACAGATTTATCCAGACTTGTTTAAAATAGATAAGAGTAAAGAACAAGATAAAGAAGACGTAAAAGACGAAAAATAAATAATAAAAAAGAATTAAAAATAAAAATAAAAATAAAAATAAAAAAAGAACAATTAAAAGAAAATCAGCCTAGAATTGGCTGATTTCTTTTAATTTAAAATAAGAATTTCCATTGTGGTGACATTCAATAATTTTAAATTGGGTACCTGGTGCGTATGTTGCCATTTTTTATTTTTGTTTCCTAACTGTTTAAACTCTAACATAAAGCTTATGCTTAGTCAAGGTTTGGGGTATCTTATCTAAGATACAGTGTATAATTGAAATATGTTAGATATACGCTTTATTCGAGAAAATCCCGATAAAGTTAGCGAGAATGCTAAACAGAAAGGGTACAAAGTAAACATAAACGAGCTTCTTATGTTAGATGATTCTAGAAGAGAAGTATTGTCCTCTGTTGAACTTTTAAGAAAGAAGCGTAATGAAAATTCTCAAAAAATGAAAGGTGCAAAACCTTCTGATGAATTAATCAAGGAAGGTCGTGAGATTAAAGAAAAATTAGCTGGTTTAGAAACTGAGTTAAGAGAGAAAGAAGAAAAACTAAATGAGCTAATGATGAATGTACCAAACATAATCTTTGATGATGTGCCTTTAGGAGATGAAGAAGATTCTGTTGTTATTAAGACGGTTGGTGACACCAAAACTGGTGCCAAAGACCACCTTGATTACTGTGTAAAACGTGATTGGGTAGATTTTGATCGCGGTGCAAAAGTTGCAGGAACTAAATTCTACTATCTAAAAGGTGATTTAGCTTTACTTGAAAATGCAATTACTCAATATGCTTTAAACTTTTTAATAAAAAAAGGTTTTTGCTTTATGACGGTGCCGCATATGGTATCTTCTAGGGTCCTTACGGGTACTGGATTCGCACCACGTACTAGTGACCAAAATGATGGTTACTTTGTAGAAGGTGAAGATTTGGCTCTGATTGCAACAGCTGAGATTCCTTTGACTGGTTATCACGCGGATGAAATTCTAGACGAAAAAGATTTGCCACTCTTTTATGTTGGATATAGCCCATGTTATAGGAAAGAGGCGGGAACTTATGGAAAACATACCAGAGGTTTGTTTAGAGTACATCAGTTCAATAAGCTTGAGATGTATGCATTTACTACTCCTGAAATGAGCAAAGAGGTACACGAAAAGATTTTGGCATTAGAAGAAGAAATTTGGCAGAATTTAGGTATTTCTTATCACGTGATTAATATCGCAGCTGGAGATTTGGGCGCACCAGCAGCAAAGAAGTATGATATCGAGTATTGGTCGAAAGTAGATGGTAAGTACCGAGAGTTAACTAGTTGTTCTAACTGTACAGATTTTCAGGCAAGGAACCTAAATATTCGAGTTAGAAGAAAAGATGGCAAAATAGAAATTTTGCATACTTTAAATGGTACAGCAGTATCTCTAGCTAGGGCATTGGTTGCGATTATTGAAAATCATCAGGATGAAAATGGAAAATTAGTAATACCTGAGGTTTTGCGCCCATACATGGGTGGTGGAGAAACAATTTAAGGTGTTGCTATCAAAAAGTTTAAAATAATAGATAAAAGATTTGTTAACAAGATTAAATAAACAAAATAAGAATAGGAGGGAAGAATGATTTCTCTTGAGATTAGCGGACAACAATATGAATTAAATGAGCGAGTTGAAAAATATGTCAATCGAAAGATCGGTGGCTTAGACAAGTATATCTCTCGTCATGCTAGAAAAAGCGTTACAGGAACTGTTAAATTACGTCAGATAGATGGCGATAAAGGTAATAAGTATGAAGTAGAAGCGATGCTTGTTTTGCCTGGAAAGAGACAAGTTATTGCACTTGATCAGGCACCAAATATTTTTGCAGCTGTTGATATTGTTCAGACTAAGTTATTAGGTCAAATTAGAAAATACAAAATTGAGCATAATGACCATTTAGGTAAGCGCGGAATGCTTAGTCGAATTAAAAACAAAACACGTTCTTTCTTTTATAAAGAAGAATATAAAGACGAAGATTAATAATTCTTTAAATAAAATAGAGCTATAAACTAAGCTCTATTTTATTATTTTCTATTTATTGGAATTATCGTTTTTCTTTATACTGTTATCCTTGGTTAGTCTAGGAATAGCTTTGATTTAAGGTTATACTAGATGAAGAAAATATATACTGTATTTGTAGTAATGAGGGGTTTTATTAGATGAATAGACAGAAAGCTTTAACTAAAGTTTTTGGTGATCCACAGGCTAGGATTTTAAAAAGGCTAAGAAAAAAGGTTGAGCAAATTAATAAGCTTTCTGACAAATATGAAAAAATGTCAGATGATGAGCTAAAAGCACAGACACCTTTACTTAAAAAGAAACTTAAGAAAAAAGGTGTAACTTTAGATACTATTTTGCCAGATGCTTTTGCTTTAGTGAGAGAAGCTGCAAAGCGTACTGTTGGTATGCGACACTTTGATGTGCAGTTAATCGGTGGTATTGCTCTTCATGAAGGCAATGTTGCAGAAATGAAAACTGGTGAAGGTAAGACCTTGGTTGCAACCTTACCAACTTATCTTAACGCCTTATCTGAAGAAGGTGTACATATTGTAACTGTAAATGATTATCTTGCTCAGCGTGATGCTGGTTGGATGGGTAAGATTTATGATTTCTTGGGCCTTAGCACCGGTGTGATTATTAACGAAGCATCTTTTATTTATGATGAATCTTTTAAGAATGAAGATCATGAAGATCCTAGGATGCAAAAGCTACGACCTTGTACTAGAAAAGAAGCTTATATGGCAGATATTACTTATGGTACTAATAATGAGTTTGGTTTCGATTATCTAAGAGATAACATGGTCAATGAAGTTGAACTTCTAAGACAAAGGGAACTTAACTTTGCCATTATTGACGAAGTGGATTCTATTTTGATCGATGAAGCTAGAACACCATTAATTATTTCAGCTCCAGCTGAAGAGAACCCAGAACCTTATTACAAGTTTGCTAAAATCATGGCAAAACTAATTCCAGAAGACTACATTTTAGATGAAAAACGACGTAGTGTTTCTTTATCTGATACTGGTGTAGAAAAGGTTCAGAAAATGTTAGGCATTACTAACCTATATAGTCCGGATCACATTAAGAGCGTTTATCACGTAGAGCAGGCTTTAAGAGCTCAGACTTTATTTGTAAGAGATAAGGACTATGTTGTTACTAATGATGGCGAAGTAATTATTGTTGATGAACATACTGGTCGCTTAATGCAGGGACGTCGTTATAACGAAGGATTGCATCAGGCAATTGAAGCTAAAGAAAATGTACCAGTTTTGCAAGAAAGTATGACACTTGCTACGATTTCCTTCCAGAACTATTTCCGTTTGTATAAGAAGTTATCTGGTATGACAGGTACAGCATTCACTGAAGCTGAAGAGTTTCAGCAGATTTATTCATTAGATGTTATTCAAATTCCTTCTAATAAAGATGTGAAGCGTGTTGATCACGACGATCTTATCTTCAGAACCGAAAAAGCTAAAATTGCTGCGATTGTTGATTCGATTAGAGAACACCACGAAGCAGGGCGTCCAGTACTAGTTGGATCAGGGTCAATTGTTAAAAATGAATTATTAGCATCGGCATTAGACGAAGCAAAATTACCATACCAAATGCTTAATGCTAAGAACAATGAAAAAGAAGCAACTGTGATCGCTAAAGCTGGACAAAAAGGCGCAATTACTTTAGCAACCAATATGGCAGGACGTGGTACAGACATCGTGCTTGATCCTGAAGTTAAAGAGTTAGGCGGGCTAGTAGTTATTGGATCAGAAAGACACGAATCAAGGCGAATCGATAATCAGTTACGTGGTCGTTCTGGACGCCAGGGAGATCCTGGGGAGAGCCAGTTTTATGTATCAACGGAAGATGATCTGATGCGTATTTTCCAAGGGGAGAGAATTGCTAGTTTAATGTCACGGTTAGGTGTTGATGATGAAATGGCAATTCAAAATAAAGCGATTACTAAAACCTTAGAGAATGCTCAAAAACGAGTAGAAGGTTATCATTATGACTCACGTAAGAATGTTGTCCAATACGATAATGTGATTAACCGCCACCGTAAAGTAGTCTATTCGATGCGAAAGAAAATTCTAAAGGGTGAAGACATTCGAAAAGAGATTTTAGGATTAATTAAGACAGAGGTTAATGAATTAGCAGCTCTTCCAGCTAAAAATAACCCAGAGTTTGTAGATGATTATATTCGAGTCTTTGGAGCAGAAAAAGATGAGGTTATAAAGATAGGTGCGATTAAGAAAGATAAGCAACGTCTAAATGAAGCTTTTAAAGAAGCATTAAGACTCTATGAAGAACAAGAAGAAAACCTTGGTTCTGATGTAATGCGTAAAGTAGAGCGCGAAGTCTACATGCAAGTGTTAGACATTCTTTGGATGCAACATCTTGAAAATATGCAACACCTAAGAGAGGGAATCAATTGGCGTAGTGTTGGACAAAGGGATCCATTAGTTGAATACCGAGTAGAATCGCAAAAACTTTACGATGGACTTCAAAGGGCTCTACGAAAGGAAGTACTTCGGGCAATTTATCATGTTAGATTGAATGATGTTGTTGCAAAACAGGAAGAAGAACATGATACGGAACTTACGAGAATGGCGGAAGGATCAATCGCTGGCGTAAATGAGATTACATCAGGTGAAAAGAACCGAGATGAAGATTTTTCGACTAAACCTAAAAAAGCAAATTCTGAAAATTATAAAAAGAATATTGCTAGAAAAAAGAAAAAAGCTAAACGCCAGAATCGTAAGAAACGACGTTAAAGTAATAGCTAAAAACTATTAAAATTTAAGTAACTAATTAAGTGATATTCTTAATGTTATTAAAATCTAAAAATTGTTAATCAAGGTAAAAGCTAGAGATAAGACTGAAAAATGAGCGAGCATAAAGTAGAAGAAGTGAAATTAAAAAATGGTGCTAGAGGACTTTTAATAGATATACCTAATGCTACTGTAATGAATTTTCATTTCCATTTTCGTGCTGGTTCATGCTATGTCAAAGATAAAGAAATTTATGAAACTGCCCATTTGATGGAGCATATGGCTTTTGGTTCTAACTCTAAATATCGTTCTGAGGCGGATTTTCAGGCTGAGTTTGAAAAAAACGGTGCAATTAATGATGCCTATACTTCGGATCAGTCAATGTTGTATGTCACGGAATGTGCTGATTTTGAATGGGATCGCATCCTTGATATGCAAGAATTAACGATTTGTCACCCTCGATTTATTGAAGAGGAATTAGAATCAGAGAAGGGCAATGTTAGAAGTGAATTAACTGGTTATTTAAACGAAAGAAATCGATTAGTTTGGACTCGTATTCGTCAGATGACAATGCCAAGCTTTTTATCTTTAAGACAGAGACTACAAACTATTAATAATATTAAAGTTACTGACATTAGAGCTCATCATAAGAGAACTCATACTAGTGATAATATGCGTTTTGTAATTGCTGGTAACTTAATGGGCCGAAAAAGTGAGATTAAACGAAAATTAGAGGAGTGGCCTTTAAAACGTGGCGAACGTTTTAAAGCGCCAGATGCTGATATCTATTCTTTTTCTTCACCGGCTTTAATTAGGCGTAAAGAATCGGCAAACTTGTCTTTTGGTTTTAGCTTTTTTATTCCAAGATCGCTAGATCAAAAAGAGACGGATGCTATGGGTATCTTAAATCATATTCTTACCGGCACACTTCATTCTGGTATCTTAGGTGAGGCAAGAAAAAAGGGTTTGGCTTATGTAATGGGATCGGAATGTTATGTTAATCACGATAATACGTCTTGGGACTTTGGTGGTGATGTAAATAAAGAATACATGGATGCTTTATTTGATATTGTTGTGAAGAAAATCCAAGATATTGCTGATGGTAAATTAAGTGAAAAACACTTAGAAGCTGCTAAAAATTATGCTCTAGGTAGACATCAGATGGGGGCTCAAACTGTAGGTCAAATTAGTGATTTTTATAATACAGCTTATTTCTCTGAAGACAAGATATTAGATTATAAGAATGTGCCAAAACGTATTGCTGGTGTTGATGTCAATACGATAAAACGAATTGTTAGAGAATTCATTAAAGAAAATCGAATTGCTTTTGCTGGTGTAATGAATGGTGAACGTAAGGAGCTTGACTCAATTTATGCAAAATTTAGCAAGCTAAACGTTAAATAAAATGGAAAAGCTAAAGAAAGATTTAGAAAACTTATTAGATGAAGTAATTGCTTCGTATAATGCTCTTAAAATAGATGAAAAAATAAAAGAGCTAGCTTCTATTGATGAAAAGTTAGCGGATGGAGGTATTTGGGCTAATCCAACGTATGCTCAAGACATTACAAAAAGAGCTAAATTTTTAAGAAAAGATACCGATGAATGGTCGACTTTGAAGGTGCAGGTTTCAGACTTAACAGAGCTGCTTAGTTTGTGTGATGAGTCAATGAAAGATGAACTATCTGCGCAATATGAAGCTTTAGAGAAGACTTATTTAAAGTTAAAAAAAGATTTGCTTTACCAGGGTGAGTTTGATGATAAAAGTGTAATTTTAAGATTATCTGCTGGAGTTGGTGGTACTGATGCCCAAGATTTTACTGAGATGTTAGAGCGAATGTATATTCGTTATGCTGAGAAAAATGGTCTAGAGGTTGATGTAGTAGATAGATCAAGTGGTGAGCAAGCGGGAATAAAGTCATCGATTTTAGAAATATCTGGTAATTATGTTTATGGCAAACTAAAAGGCGAGCATGGTGTACATCGTTTAGTTAGACTAAGTCCTTTTAATGCGGATAATCTAAGACAAACTAGTTTTGCTTTGGTAGAGGTTTTGCCAAAAATAGATGATGCTAAAGAAGTTGAAATTAATCCTGAAGATTTAAAGATTGATGTTTATAGATCGAGCGGTAAAGGTGGGCAAAGTGTCAATACAACCGATTCAGCCGTTAGGATTACGCACTTACCAACAAAAATAGTAGTAGCGATTCAAAATGAACGTTCTCAATTACAAAATAAAGAGATGGCCTTAAAGATCTTAAGATCTAAATTAAGACAATTGCAATTAGAGCAGAAGACTAAAACGATTGCTGAGTTAAAAGCAGGTAAGTCAGCGGATTGGGGGCAACAAATTAGAAATTATGTGCTTCATCCATATTCATTAGTTAAAGATACTCGCACGAAATATGAAGAATCTAATCCACAATCTGTTTTTGATGGTAATTTAGATGGTTTCATCGATGCTTATCTAGAATGGCTAGCTTTATCTGTTTAAGCATAAGCTACAATAATGTTATAATTTTAGTTGATGATATTACTAGATAGGGTAACGAAAAACTATTCTAAAGATTCAGGCGAACCTGCTATTAATAAGGTTAGTTTGCATGTTGCACCAAAAGAATTTGTAATTTTGATCGGTAAGTCTGGTGCTGGTAAATCTACTTTATTAAAACTTTTAACACGTGAGATTAAACCAGATTCAGGGAAGATCGTAGTTGGTGGTATTGACTACGATGACTTGGCGGACAAACACATACCTCTGCTTCGTCGTAAAATTGGGGTAGTTTTCCAGGATTTTAAATTACTTCCGAAGAGAACTGTTTATGAGAACATTGCCTTTGCTCTTGAAATATCCGGAATGTCGAATCGAGAAATTAAAGGTGCTGTACCAAAAGTTATAGACATTGTTGGTTTAACTGGCAAAGAGAATAAGTTTCCAAATCAGTTATCTGGTGGTGAAAAACAGCGCGTAGCAATCGCAAGAGCTATCGTGCGCCAGCCAAAAATTTTAATTGCAGATGAGCCAACTGGTAACTTAGACCCAACTAATACTTGGGGTATTGTAAGACTACTTGAAAAGATTAACCGTTACGGTACAACAGTATTGCTTACTACACACAATACAGAGATAGTAAACCGATTAAAGAGACGTGTGCTTACAATTGAAAATGGTTCAATAGTGTCAGACCAATCAGAAGGTAGTTATAAATAAAGAAAAGAAAGATGTCTAAGAAGGGTAAGAAGAATAGGAAAAAGATGGCAAGAGAAAGACAACGAAGAAGAAAATGGAATACTTTCTTGCGTATGGTGAATTACGGTATCCGTAATATCACAAGAAATCTTTGGTTAACTTTAGCTGCTGTCGCTATTATGGTGATCACTTTAGCTGTTATTTTATCTACTGTATTAGTGTCTGTTGCTTCAAGCGACACAATTAAATTAATTAGTGATAAGGTTGGTGCTTCTATTTATATCAAAGCTGATGTCTCGGAAAAAGATAGAAAAGAGATGCAAGATAAGTTGTCTAGTTTAGATAATGTCAAGAGTGTTGAATTTATTTCAGCAAAACAAGCAAAAGAGGATTTTGCAAAACGAAATTCTAATAATAGTGAAAGATTAAAAGCTTTATACGAAGCTACTGACCGATTTCCTGCAACCTTTAGAATTATTTTAGAGGATATTAAAGATTTCAAATCTCTAGATAACTTTGTTAAGACGGATGAGACTTACAAAAAGAACCGTTCTGAACAAGATCCTTCTTTTGAAGATAAATCTAATAGTAATACGGTAGAGAAAATTGGCAGAACGATTAATGTAGTGCAAAAAGCAGGATTTGCTTTGGCCATTGTGTCGATCTGTCTAGCTATCTTAATTGTCTTTAATACAATTCGTATGGCAATCTTTAACCGACGTGATGAAATTGAGATGATGAAATTAATTGGTGCTAGTAGAAGTTTTATCCGTGGTCCATTTATTGTTGAAGCTATAGTCTATGGAATGATTTCAGCTTTAGTATCGACAATTGCTGTTGCTGTTGGAATTTTATCTATAAAAGACAAATTAAGTAATTATGGTATTGGCATGGATCGTGTATCTCAATTACTTACTGTCTACATTGGACTTGTTTTACTGTTTATGCTATTAATAGGTGCAGTAATAGGAATGATTTCATCTTTCTTAGCAACTAAGAAACACTTGAAGATTTAACCTATAAATAGAAAAATAAACATAATTTTATTAAACTCACCACGAAAAATACATAGGAGGTAACGACTATGAAACGACAATTTAAGAAAATGTCTAGAAAGAAAATAGTTTTTCTTTTTGCTATTTTTGTACTTGGAATTTCAGCTCCAATTCAGATTATTACATCTAATGCTTATGCAACTAATTACGAAGCACAATTAAAGAAGTTACAGGCAGAGATTGATGCTAATAATGAAAAGGCTAAGAAGAAAGCTGAAGAAGCTGGCTCATTAAAGAATGAGTTAGCTGTAATAGATGCTGAAAAATCAGCAGCCGAAGCAACGCTTTCTCGTATGAAAGTAGAGCATAAGAGAACAGAAGAAGAGATTAAAAAGGCTGAAGAAGATATTAAAAATAACAAGTTGTTATTGGGTGAAATGCTTGCTGAAATGCATATTCAGCAAAATGAAACTCCACTTCTTACTTTAGTTAAAGAAGATAACTTTGCTAAGCTTTTTGATGCTTTAGCGCGTCAAGATTCAATGCAAAGAGATATGGTTGAATCAACTAAAAAGGTTGAGAGCTTAAAGAAAGAACTTGAAGAAAAAGAAAAATTGCAGAAAATTCAGCTAGTTAATCAGGAAAATGTAAAAAAGCAAATAATTGCAAAATCTAATGAAAAACAAGAGCTGATCGACAAAACAAAAGGCGAAGAAGCAAACTACCGAGCAGTTGTAGCTGAACGTGAGAATCGTCGAGCTGAGGTTATGAAACAACAACAGGCAGAAATTGAAGCAGCTATGCGACGAGCTGGTGGTAATAGCACCTATGTTAACAGTTTAGCTGGTGATTATCCTTGGAGTGGCGGTAATTGTTATGTAGATGGCAATGCTATGTCTCATGGTGGGTCTAACGGTAATGGTGGTGATGGTAATGGCTATGGTTGTCGTCAATGTGCAAGCTATGCTGCATGGCGAGCTCAAAAAGAAACTGGACGTAGCTTCTATGGATGGGGTAATGCTAATCAGTTCCCATACACTGCAGCTAGCGCTGGGTATGCAGTGGGATCAACGCCACGAGCTAAAGCATTAGGCGTGATCTCTAGCGGATACTATGGTCACGTGGTATATATCGAAGAAGTAAGAGGCGGTCAGGTGCTAGTAGCGCAATATAACGCATGGCACAGTCAAGATCCAGGTTGGGGCAAATTCTCGCGTGAATGGGTACCAGCAAATACTTACGATAAATACATTTATCTATAAAGATCAAAATATTAGCTAGATAAGTTATAGAAGTAAAAATAGATAAGATTTAGGATAAAAATGGGTAAGTTTTACCCATTTTTGTTTATTAAAAGAATAAGCGTTTATAATAGATATTAGTTATTTATGGACACAAAAAAAGGAGGACGACGTCTGTCGAACTAAATATGGATAATGTCGCTAAATTAAGTAAAACTCCGAAGAGATTTTCAGGATTTGCTTTAGTTATAATGCTACTTTTAGGGGTTTTAGCTGGTTTTTATGGTGCTACTTATAAAGATAATATTTTAGACGTAGTTGCTAATGTTACTGGAGCTAAAAATCTAAAGCACGAAAAAGTACCTAAAGAGGTTAGTGATAGACTAAATGAGGTCTATTCAAGATTAAAGACTTATTATAATGGCAAAATAGATGAAAATACTTTAGCGGATGGGGCAGCTAAAGGACTTGTATCTTCACTTGGAGACAAATATACGACTTATTTCTCGAAAAAAGAAACTGCTGAATTTAAGAATGATTTATCTGGATCGATTGGCGATGGAATCGGTGCAATGATTTCAATTCGCAACAATCTTCCAACTATAGTATCGGTACTAAAAAATAATCCAGCAATTAAAGCCGGGCTTCTAAAAGGTGATGTTATTTTAAAGATTAATGGAGAAGATGTTACTAAAGATTCTTTAGATAGTGTAGTTCAAAAAATACGCGGTCAGGCTGGTACAACGGTAAAATTAGAAATCTTTAGGAACAATGAAAAGAAAGAATTTGCTATTACTAGAGAGACTATAAATAATCCTAGCGTTGAGACTAAGGTAGAAAACGGTGTTGGTATCATGACAATCTCTCGTTTTGATGAAAAAACTGGAGAGCTTGCTAAAAACGCTGCCGAGAATCTATTACGACAAAATGTAAAGAGTATTGTACTAGACCTAAGAGGTAACTCAGGAGGCTATCTAACAGCCGCTGAAAAAGTTGCTGGGCTTTGGATTGGAGATAATGTAGCAGTTGTTGAGAAAAAGGCAAATGGTGAAGAGAAAAAAGATAAAGGCACAGCTAAAGATATCTTAAAAGATATGAAAACCATTGTCTTAGTAGATGGTGGATCGGCATCGGCATCTGAGATTGTTGCTGGTGCTTTAAAGGACTATAAGAAAGCGGAATTAATTGGTGAAAAGACTTACGGCAAAGGAAGTGTACAAAGTTATCTAGATTTAGCTAATGGTGCAAGTATAAAAATAACAGTTGCTAAATGGTTTACGCCAGTTACCGACAAGAATATAGATGGTGAAGGTATTGAACCAAACTTAGTCGTTGAAAATACCCCAGAAGACATTAAACAATTAAAAGATAGACAGCTAGATAAGGCGCTAGAGCTTGCTAAATAGCATATGCTTATTGTAAATAAAATTAAATTTTAATAGGATAAAAGTAATGGAAGAAAAGAAAAGAATACTTTTAGTAGAAGATGATGAGACTTTGTCGGCAGTTTATCAGTCGAGATTAGAACTAGAGGGTTTTGATGTTAAGGCTGTTTATAACGGTGAAGATGCTTTAAGCGCAACATTAGAATACCATCCAGACCTTATTCTATTAGATGTTATGATGCCAAAGATTTCAGGTTTTGACGTTTTAGATATTTTAAAAAATACTCCCGAGACCAAAGACATTAGAGTAATAATGTTAACTGCTCTTGGTCAGGAAAAAGATCGTAAGCGAGCAGAAGACTTGGGTGTAAATGAATACTTAGTTAAATCACAGGTTGTTATTTCAGATGTTGTAGAGCGCGTAAAGCATCATTTAGGAATGAGTATGGATAGGCCTAATACTCCTTCTAATCTTAATAATCCTAACAATCCTAATAACCTTAATAATTCTTCTAATAGTTAGCAACAAAAAATAAAGAATAAGAATAGAAAAATAGAGAATATAAAAAATATAAAAATAACCCTTAAAGGGTTATTTTTAATTTTAGATATCTGATTTAGTTTTTTGCTATTATTCAACAACAACTTGTGTACGTCGTTCGGTTTTTCCAGTAAAGCGACGAGCTTTTACTTGTTTGAAACCAACTGTACCACTTTTTGCAGCGTGGATAGTGAAGTTGCGACTCATGTATGTACCTTCGCCTGCAATTTTAGTTGCACCTGTTTGACGCACTAATACTTCGCCTTCGTTGACTTTTTGTCCGCCGAATCTCTTTACACCAAGACGCTGTCCCGCATTATTGTGGACGTTCTTTGATGAACCACCAGCCTTGATTTTTGACATCCGTACTCCTTAAATTTAATATTTCAATAATTATCAAGAAGAGATTATATAGTAAATCATCTGAAAAAACAAGTTATTGCAGCCTTAAAACAAGGATATCTCTTGCTACAATTTGGTCTTTTCTAGCATAGATTAAAGTTTTGTCTAATACTTTTTTATAGCCAAGCTTTTCGAGCTCGAAAACAGTATTTAATCTAGTAAATGAATCTTTATGATTTCTCCAAGCTGGAACTCCTAAGCAAATAGTCGCATCTTTAGATATTTGCTTTTTTAGGTTAATCAAAAAGCTTGATACTATATGGTCACAATTTTTACGTACTTCATCTAATTTGGCTTTGGATGGTATAGCACTAAATGGTTGTCCTAAATAAGTTTCAGTAGCGATAAAATTAGGAGTAATTTGCCATTTATGAGTCATGGCATCTCCTTGTTCTAACAGTATTGAACTATCTAAATGTTTTTTATCTGTTATCCAATCAAGATTAATTTTTGTGTAATCGATCATCTTTTGGCTAAGATCGGTACCGTAGACCTTTAGACCTATAAGCAGAGCTTCTTGTAAGAGTACGCCAGTTCCACAGAAAGGATCTAAAAGTAATTTATCTTTTGGTTCTTGGTTACCTAAGGTGAGATTAATCATAATCTGAGCTAGTTTTGGTGGTAGCATGCCAACAAAAGCATCTCTTTTAGGGCGTTTTTGGTCACGCATAGCATATGCTGAGATATTTTGTACGCCTTCTAATTTACCAACGATAATCTCATTTTGGTCTTTTACAATAACCAGTTCGATTTTGTTATCACCTTTATCTAGTTTGTTATGGAAAGATGTGGCAGAAGATAAATAGGGCAGATCTTGATTAGGCACGATTCTAATAGAAGTACTATGCTTTTTTAGACCTTTTTTAATAGCAAGTCCTAATTTATTTACATCTTTACTATTAAGTTTTAGATCGTAGGCACTGATGCCCAAAGTTATTTTTCTATCTTGATCTTTAAATTCTTCTATTAAGCTATTTTTTATTGTTTCGCTAGCTTTGTGCCAATTGTTGCTATTGGTTCTTAGAAATAGTTTTGCAAGCTTAATCGTACCGCCAAGACGGTCGATACTTACATAATCTATGTCCAAAAGACAAGCTTCTTTAGAGACTCTCGTTACTTTATCCTTATAAATTCTTTGAAGCTCTGCAAAGCCTAGTTCTGGTTGTCTGCCAAGAATAGCAATATACATACTAAAAGTATACGAGTTACTGGTAATGGATGCTAGGTTAAAGATTAAGATTGAATATCTGAAGGTGTAGGATTAACAAACATATGAGAATTAAGGTAATAAAAATAAGAGAGAAAGAAAAAGCGTAAGAATAGAGAAGTGGTATTAACAACTAAATAAAAATTAAACCACAACCTTATTGACAACACATCAAGCTTATGCTATTATACTTATATGAAGTTATATTTATATAACTTCATAACTCTTAGACAATTAAGAAACTAAATAAACTAACAAGTGTATACGAGCGATTTAGCCCTGTGTACACAGGGTATTTTTTATTCCAAAAAATACCCTGTGTACACAGGGTATTTTTTATTCCAAAAAATACCCGTCCATTCTTACTTGTCTTGTACCTTTAAAACCAGGTCGTTTGTTTTTATATAAATAAATAAAAGTAAGTGTTAAGTATATACTTCCTTTCTGTTTTATCTTCCTATACTTTTGTTTTGTCCTTTTTTATTTTTCTGTTCTTTCTTTACATCCTTTTACTATTTTGTTTTACACTTTTCTATCTTTCCACTTTTCCACATTGCTTTTTTCGTTTAAATCTTACTCTTCTTTCTATTTACTAATTCCAAGTGTTTTTTTATTCTTTAAAAACAATTTTCCATTTTTATTTTATGTCCACTTTTACTTGGCATCTTAGGGTATACGTATCACTAATTTAATTAAAGATAAAAATATTTATTATTAATCTATCTAATTAAATATAATCTAACATTCTTTTTAATCCTTATACTCTGAGACGCCAGGTAAAAGCCTAGGCGATTAATATACTAAGACCGAAAGGTCAATCGCCTAAGGAGGGCAAAAACAATGAGCAAAAAGTTTTTTGTAGTGAATGTATTTTCATTCGAAACAAAAATGATCGTAGAGATACTAAAAAGAAACGGAAAAGAATTCATAACAATAGAAAATGAAGAAAGGAGAGCTAGTGATCAAGTAGCTGAAAAAATAGAAAATGCAGTAAAAAATAAAAAAGAAATTATACTCGTGGGTCTTGAGCCCGAGAAAGGAGAGTGGAAGAGGTGCTATGGAGACGCACCGATGAAGATCGTCGATTATAAGACTGAAGATAAAAAAGAAAAATCATTAATAAAAAGAATAGAAACAATATTGAAAACAGATATACTAACAGATTTTGACCGAATTCTCGCATCCGGAATGGAAGATTATATTCCAGGGATGCAGAATATGGCAGAGAAGTTAGGAATGTCAGAAGCTACAAAAACAAAAATGATAAAAAATATCCAGAGGGGAAGAGCTCTCTTCTGTGATGGAATAGATAAAAAGGCGTTGGAAGACGCCGAAAAGGTCGTGAAGGCCAGAAAGGAGGTGAACGGCTTAACCGTGATCGAATACGATCACGAAAACAACAGGCCAGTGATGGACCTGTTGTGGGCCGACTATACTCATTTATTAATAAAAAACAAAAATAAAAACGAAGGGGTGCTATTCACCCCAAATTACGACCTGGTCCGGGAGGTCCAGGCCTCTTGCGAAGAGGCCTGGACCACAAAAAGGGAGGATTCGACTAAATATCGAATCCTCTCGAACCATCTAACGGAGATGGAGGGCGCAGTAATGCGCTACTTCACCCGTTAGGGGGGGTTAGGAGTCCGAAAGGGCTCCTTTTTCTTTTGGTCTTAATCTTTTATTTCTTCATTGCCAATTACTAGCTAATTATTTATTTTTGTATTTCGGTTCTAGTTTAATGTATCATTTTTATCCTTAGGATCTATTCTTTTTAGTTTATGGTTTATAATTAACTTGATATGTCATTTAAGACCATAGTTACAATATTTACTTCCGTCCTGATCGCTATAATTATTTTTATTTCAAGAAATCAGCTAGTGGAAGCTTGGAATTTATTAGGTAAATTAGATCCTTGGATATTAGGATTATTAATTCCCGTGCAGTTTATTTCTTATTATGCAGTAGGGGAGATGGTCTTTTCTTATTTAAGAGCAAAGAAACTAATAGAGCATCTTTCGCCTTTTACTCTAGCGCGAATGTCACTCGAGATGAATTTTGTAAATCACGTATTACCAAGTGGTGGTATTAGTGGTGTTTCGTATCTTACATGGAGACTTTCTAAATATGGTGTTAATCCGGCTAAGTCTACTTTGGCTCAGCTTGTACGTTTTGCAATGGGATTTGTGGCTTTTTCGGTAATTTTAGCAGTTGCTGTAATAGTAGTTACTTTAGATAACAACTTAAATAGATGGATTATTCTTTTATCTGCATCAATTATTTTCTTAATTATTGGACTAGTTGGAATTTGTATGTATGCCTTTGAAAAAGAGGCTAGATTAAGAGGTCTAGCAAGATGGATCACTAAAGTTGCAAATAGGGTAGTCTATGAGCTTACGTTTAGACATAAAAAAGAGGTTATAAAATCTGAACCAATCGAGACATTTTTCGTTGAAATGCAAGACGATTATTTAGCCCTCAAAAAGGACAAAAAACTACTAATAAAACCATTCATTTGGGGTATTGTGGCAGTTTCTGCTGATATATCGTTATTCTTGGTATCATTTTACGCTTTAGGGGCTCCGATTAATCCAGCAGCTGTAGCAATAGCCTATGGCTTTGCTATTACGGTAGGTAATGTTATTGTGACACCTGGTGGGGCTGGTGCATATGAGACTATTATGATCGCTATTTTAGCGATGGCGGCCGCTGAGGCGGATGCCAAGACCGTAATCGCCGGTATTTTAATTACTAGAGTTGCAACTTTGCTTGGTACTATCGTCTTTGGTTATGTTTTTTATCAACATGCGATATTTAAACTAGGAAAACCAAGCTATGGAAAGCACCCCGATCTTAAAGGTTAGTGAATTACTAGAAGTCTTAAACCAGACTTTAGACTACGCTTATCCTTTTGTAATCGTAGAGGGAGAAGTTTCTTCTTTTAAAACCAATCATGGCAAATATGTTTTTTTCGATTTAAAAGAATCGAATGCGGTAATCAATTGTTTCATGATGCTTTACCAGCTAAGAACACCAATTAAAGATGGGATGAAGATTAGGATTGTCGCAAAGCCTAAAGTTACTACTTGGGGAAGACTAAGTTTTACAGTTTCTCGCGTTGAAATTGTTGGTGAAGGAGATAAGAAAAAGAGTTTCGATCTTTTAGTTGCTAAATTAAAGAAGGAAGGTCTTTTCTTAGAATCAAAAAAAAGACAATTACCTTATATGCCACAACATATTGCAGTGATTAGCTCAATTGAAGCTGCAGGATATGCTGATTTTATAAAGATTGTAAATGCCAGAGCCGTTGGCATGAAACTTGATGTTTATAATGTTATGGTTCAGGGAGAAGGGGCTAGTGACCAAATAATAGATGCTTTAAAGAAGATCAACCAGAGTGAAGTCTTGCCTGAACTAATTGTTATGATTCGTGGTGGTGGTTCTCGAGACGATCTTAGTGCTTATGACGATGAACTTCTCGTAAGACAAATGGCAATGAGCCGTGTACCAATTATTACAGGTATTGGTCATGAGATAGATCTTACAATTGCTGACATGGTTGCAGATAAAGTAGGGTCAACGCCGTCTAATGTAGCTGAATTAATAACTACTTCTAAAGAAGAAATTAAAACTTTAATTTCAGGATATAAGAGATCTGCGATATCTAAAATGTTAGGGTCGATAGACTTTAAACTAAATGAATTAAAGTCTGGTAGAGAACAGATGTTAAGCAGTATTCAAAGGGTAATAGATAGAGACGATTACCTACTTAGATCTTTAAGAGAGCGGTTGTTTGAATTAAGTCCAGAAAAAGTTTTAAAAAGAGGTTACGCACTTATTAGAGGAGAACTACAAAAAGGTAGTATAGTAGAAGTAGAAACCATAAGTAAAATAGCAACGGTTAGAGTGGAAAATGTTAGAAAAAAAGAATAGTAAAAATAATTTATCCGTTAAAGAGAAGCTAGAAAAGCTACGCGATCTAATGTCTTGGTTTGATAGTGACGACTTTAAGCTTGAAGAAGCTATAGAACATTTTAAGAAAGCAGATGAGCTAGCTTGTGAGATTGAAAAAGACTTACTTACTTTAAAAAATGAGATAAATATTTTAAAAGATAAAGTCTCTAATTAATGTTTTTAATACTAGCTATTTTAGTCTTATTTGTTATTTTCTTTTTATTTATAGTTTTTCGTGGTCCAGTTTTTGTGCCAAGTATTAATTGTGATTTAGATAAGCTGTTTACAAATTTAGTTGATCCTAAAAAGGAAGAATTTTTAGTAGATCTTGGTTCTGGGGATGGTAGGGTTTTAAGACGATTTATTGACTTTGGTGGAAAATCGGCTTTAGGTATTGAAGCTAATCCATTTTTAGTTTTATTTTCTTTTTTAAAATCTTTAAAGTATGGTGGAAAAGTTAAACATAAACTAGCGGACTACATGATCGCTAAAATACCCAAAAACACCAAAGTTTTTTATTTATTTATTGCAAAACCTTATGTTAAAAGTTTTGAAAAGAAAATTATAAAATTTGTTAATGAAAATAATCATCCGGTAAAGGTTATAAGCTATGGTATAGCTTTAAAGCAGGCAAAGCTTATAAATAGTTATGGTGCGCATTATCTTTATGAAATTACACCTCAAAGAAATACCAAATAAGTATTAAAAGTTTAAGTTTACAATTTAAGTAAGCATAAGTAGTATATAAATATGAACAGAGTGCAAAAAGAGAGTGGTGAAGTAGATAAGTGGTTAATCGTATCTATTCTAGCGATTTTGACGTTAGTCGGTGTAAGTGTCGTTGCTTTTTTGAATTATCGGCAATATTCAGAGCTTAAAACTACTTTTGACTCTCAAGTAGAACTTGAAACAGAAAAGGCTAAAAAGGTACAGCTTGATGCGGATGAAAAGAATTTTTCAGAACGAGAAAAGAATCCAAATCGACAATTCGTTGCACCGTCTGATCTTGGACGTTTAACTTTTTCGTATCCTAAAACTTGGAGTGTCTATGTAAATTCTGAAACTGGTAAGGTTGGACAGACTTATTATGCGTATTTGCATCCTTCTGTAGTGCCACCAGTTGGCTCAGAGAAGAGTCGTTTTGCAGTTAGGGTTTCAATAGCAACAGTTAATTATGATGAAGCAATTAAAGAATATTCAGATAAGATTAACGATGGTTTACTTACAGTATCTACTTTGCAAGTAAATGGTGTAACAGCTACGAGAATGGATGGAATGATTCGTGACCAGGTAAGAGGTTCGGTGGTAGTCTTTAAAGTTAGAGATAAAGTTGTACAGCTATATACCGATGCTGATACTTTTAAACCTGATTTTGATAAGATTTTATCGACAGTTTCTTTCGATCGCTAGTCTAAAAATATAACTCTTAAACTTTTTGTCTATTTTAAATATTGTAAAATTAAGACATGAAGCATGGGGAGTATCATAATGATTTAGGTTTTAAAAACTTAAATCTTAGTAAAGATTTAGTAATTGCTGCCCATGAACTTAAAACGCCACTTGTTTTAATTAGACAACTATCTTTATTTTTAGAAAACGAACTAGATGGTAATAACAAACAGTTGATTCAACAGATTGGACTAACTGCAGAGAGATCGCTTAGCTTAACAACTAATTTGACACAGGCTTCTAATTTTCAACCTGAATTATTTCCGCTTGAAACGGTCAATTTAAGATCGATAATAACCGAGCTTGATTATGATTTAAGTCCTCTATGTAAAATGTATGGTAAAAAGATCTGTTTAAGAAGAAAACAAAACTTACCACTTGTTATTGCTAATAGGGAACTTTTAAGAAGAGTTTTAACTTCTTATGTGGATAATGCCTTAAAATATTCAAAAAATAAGGCACCAAGAATCGATCTTGACATAACAGTTTTAGCATCCAAAAAAGTTCGGATTGCTGTGAGAAATTATTGTAAGAGAGTAAGTGTTAAATCGTGTGAGAATTACAACTTAGCGTCTTCTGGAATTGGCTTAAAGATAGTGGATTATTTTGCTAATTATTTTGGTGCCGATACTGGTCATATAAGGCATAAAGATGGTAATAGCTACTATATAGATTTAGAGATTTCGTCACAGATGAGGTTAATATGAGAATTTTAATAATTGAAGATGATAGGTTTTTTTCTAATTATTTATCTAAACTAATAAAGAAACATTTTGACGCCGCTGTCGATATTGAAGCGGATGCAGTGGACGCTTATGAGGCACTAACTAAGAAAGCATATGATTTAGTATTTTTAGATGTAGCTTTATGTGATACGAATGGACTAGCTTTGCTTAGTCAGATAGCGTCTAGTGATGTATACGGTATTTTGCCAATTATAGTGACTAGCACAATGGCGGACATTGTGCCAGATAAGTTATTAAAGAGATATGGGGTGAAGGGTGTGCTAAATAAAGTTACAATGCATCCTGATGACGTTATTAAGATAGTAAGAAAATATAAGAATGAAGAACGAAAAACTTAAAGCGATAGTTTTAAGGCGTACTAATTACCAAGAAGCGGATCGGATTTTGGATTTAGTTACTCCTTTGGGTAAACGCTCTGTGATTGCAAGGGGTGTGAGAAAAGAAAAATCTCGTCTTGCTGGAAGTGTTGAACTTTTATGTGAGAGTGAAATAGTTCTTACAAAAAGTAATAAATCTTCTTTAGCAATTTTAACTTCGGCAAGACTTATTAGATTTTATGGAAATATTTTAAAGTCCTATGATCGGATGACTTTTGCTTATGACACATTAAAAAATATTGGTAAGGCAGTCAATCAGATTGAAGAGCCTGAATGGTACGATCTTTTAAGCCAGGTGCTATCAGGGTTAGATGATTTAAAGATAGATCTGCGGTTGATTAGAGTTTGGTTTTTACTGCAGTATCAGAAGTTACTTGGTAATGAGCTTAATATGCTATATGACGTAGATGGAAAAAAGTTAGAGAAAAATAAAAAATATACTTACGATTATCTAGAACGGGGTCTAAAAGAAGATATTGGTGGCAAGATAAATGGTGATGTAATTAAATTCTTAAGGGTCGTAAATAATAACTCTTTAGATTTAGTGACAAAAATTGGTGGCATTGATTCTGTTTTAGGTGATGCTTTAGCTCTCGCTGAAAATCATTTTAATTAGCTTATTAATTATTGCTATACTTTAAGTATATGAAAGAGGAAAATAAGAGGTTAGAAGACATAGTTGCTTTATGTAAGCGACGTGGTTTTATTTATCAAGGATCGTCGGTTTATGGCGGATTAAGTGGAACATGGGATTATGGACCTCTTGGCGTTGTTTTAAAACGTAATATTATGAATCTTTGGTGGAAGACTTTTGTTGATTCAAGGACGGATATGTATGGCGTAGATGCTGCGATTTTAATGAATCAGAAAGTTTGGCAAGCATCTGGACATGTTAAGACTTTTGTTGATCCTTTGTGTGAAGACACGATTAATCACAAGAGATATCGTACAGATCACCTAATTAAAGGTGCTGGTTTTGATCCAGATGGACTTACGATGTCTGAACTGGATCAACTAATTAAAGAGAAGAATATTAAAAGTCCAGATGGTAATTTATTAAGTGAATCAAAAACTTTTAATATGATGTTTAAGACGCATGTTGGTCCAGTATCTAATGATTCAAGCATTAGTTATTTACGCCCAGAAACGGCTCAAGGTATTTTTACGAATTATAAAAATGTTGTAGATAATTTTTATCCAAATCTACCATTTGGTATTGCTCAGCAAGGAAAAGCTTTTCGTAATGAGATATCACCACGTGATTTTATTTTCCGTTCGCGTGAGTTTGAACAAATGGAAATCGAATATTTCGTCGATCCTAAAACTTGGGAAGCGGAATTTGAAAAATGGATTAATTTAATCTATGAATGGTGTGATTTATTGGGGCTAGATCGTAATAAAATTTTTGCTAAGGAAGTGCCTAAAGAAGATCGGGCTCATTATTCAAAGCGAACTGTTGATTTTGAATATCAGTATCCGATTGGCAAAGAAGAAATGTTAGGTCTTGCTTATAGGACAGATTTCGATCTTTCAAATATTGAGCGAGAAGCTTCCAAATCTATGGCATACACAATAAAAGGTACGAGTGAGAGTTTTGTGCCACATGTTATTGAACCATCTTTTGGTGTTGAAAGAGCTTTAATGGCAGTAATTTCTGAAGCATATAGAGAAGATGAAGTTAATGGCGAAAAAAGAGTCTATCTAAAATTCCCAGAACACTTAGCTCCTATTAGATTTGCTGTATCACCACTTCTTAAAAATAAGCCAGAGCTTGTTGATAAGGCAAAAGAGGTCTTTTCACTGCTTAAAAAGAAATACTCAAATGTTATGTGGGACGATAACGGTAATATTGGTAAAAGATATCGTCGTCAGGATGAAATTGGTACACCATATTGTGTAGTAATTGATTTCGATACTCTAAGTGATGGTACGGTTACTGTGAGAGATCGGGATACTACTGAGCAAAAACGTGTAATGCCAGAAGAGATCTAATTTCATGAGCCTAGTTTTTTATACAGATGGGAGCGCTAGCCCTAATCCAGGTCCTGGAGGTTTTGCTGTTATTAGTGATGGCAAACCGGTTATTTTAGGTGGTGAGCCGGAGGCTAAAGAGACCACTAATATTCGTATGGAGGGCTTTGCTCTTTTAAGATGCCTAGAACATTTAAAGGGTAAAGAAGCAAAGGTTTATTCAGATAGTGAATTTTGGATTAATGTTTTAACTAAGTGGGCAATAACTTGGGAGAAAAATAATTGGATTAAAAAAGGCGGAATTAAAAATTTAGATATTGTAAAACCACTATATGAAGCTTATAAAAAATCTAATGTTGAACTTATTTGGGTTCGTGGTCATAATGGTCAGGAAGGCAATGAATTAGCGGATCAATGGGCTAATAAGGCTAGAGAAGAAATATTAAAAGGTAATGATCCGATGAATTTAATTTATAAGGGGTAGAAATGTCAGAAAATCAGGAAGCAAAATCTAGGACCGATATTTTTCTTTGGGCAAATCGAGTACAAGCTGAAAAGAAAGATATCGATGTTGAATTCTTTTTATTTAATAAGAATTACACGCCATTTTCGGTTAGTTTTTCAAAAGATGTCGAATCACAGATTAGGCCACTATTCTTATATGATTTGATTAATCAAGTAGAACTTGGTTCGCAAATGGGGCTTAGTGTACAAGAATTTGAATTAGCAGAAGCAGAAGAAAATGTGTTACTTACTACTAAGCTTTCTAATGTCGGTCGGGCTGAGACTTTGATTAATACTATAAAAACAACTAGAGAAGAGATTGCAATTTTTTCTGAAGCCGATCATGAGTTTAAGCGCATGAAGGGCGTAATTGCAATGTTTACACCTAAAGACGAAGGCTTAGAGCCATTTTTTGTAGTAAAACAGATTAATCAAGGACAAGTTTTAGGTGGTGTTACGGCTTGGGAGTTTAAAGAAGGGCGTTTTCAGAGTTATGAAGCTGACTTTGGCGTTAAAATGCCAGCAGATAACCAAGTGCTTATTATAGCGGACGATATTTTTGTCTTTAATCAGACGAAGTTTGAACGTATTTTTAGCTATGATTACAAAAAACAATTAATTGCTGATAAAAAAGTTGAGGAAATCGAAAAGAACTTTAAGCTAGTTTTTCCTGAGGGATTAAATATGCAAGCTCTTGTAAGGGAGAAGAAAAACGTTATTAATAAGTTACAAAAAATTGATCCTGAACTTATGAAACAAGATCAACTTCTTGATTATTCAGACGAGATGCAATTAGATCTAATGACCTCTGACGATGGTTCAATAATTATTATGGACGGACATGATCTAGATACTTTTGTTAACCTCTTAAATGAAGACTACATAGTTAGCAATGTAACTGGAAAGCGCTATGTTATTAAATCTAAGAAACTTCTAAATGAGCCAGAAGGTGAGCCACCTAGGTCCTAGAGAAATAGATAAATAAAAAATAGAAGATTAAATGAAAAGTTAAAAATTTAATGATAAAAATAAAAAGGCTGGTGGTGCCAGCCTTTTGTCGTTTAAGTGTTTTGGTCTTGCTCCTCTTCAGATTCTTCATCTAATTTCTTTTTAGCCATTTGGTAACTCTTTAGGCCAAGAGGGTCTATTGCTTCGCCAGTAAAGAACATCTTACAAAATAGTTCCCAAACTAAGTGACTAGAACCAATCTTTGCGTAAATTGGTTCTTCTTCTGGAAGAAATGTAGACAAAGCATTTTCAAAACAAATAAATAGATTGTCTTTAGCGACTGCAGATTTGTCTTTATTTACCTTGTAGTTTTTATTAAATGCTTTTAGAGCTTTGGCAGGAGACATGCATCTTACCATTGCAAAAAATTCAAGAAGAAGCGTAGAATACTCAACTTGTGTTTGAAGTGAAATATTTTTTGTACGTTTACTTTCAGCTTTTTCGCTAATCCCATCTAAAAAGAGAAGGAAACTTTTATTAATATCTTTAATATTATCTAGTAGGTTATTAGAGAATACTATGAAAAAAGCAATTTTAAAGGAATTGTGTTTAAATCCTTCTTCGTCGGTCAATTCTTTAATTAAGCCCGATGTAAGAGTTTCTATAGCTCCTTCTTTATTAACTTCAAAATATAGGTTTTTTAAATTAAGATCGCCAGATAAGGGAAAATCATCTAGTGGTGATTCTACCATTTTATATTCTATGAAGCTAATTCCACTTGACATCAAAGATATTTTTATTGGAAGCATTGTCCTTGCTAAATGGATGGTTTTTCGTTTTGAGAATAAATAATCTGCCATTTTTGATATAGCAAATCTGTAATCACTACGATCTAACATTAATGTACCTTTCTTTATGCGCTTGATATTTATCCTCAAAGTCTTAAGGACAAATTGAAGAACATAAAGAAAAACTATAAATATATTAAGATATAAAATAGTAAATACGCAAACTTAAGGATTTTAAAAATAATACTAGTATTAAGCATAGCCATTATGTTATAATCCAAAGTAATCAGGTAGGTGAGAACGCCTGGAGTTAAAAACAAAAAATAAGGTTAACACAAAGTAAAAAAAAGAATCATGTTTTCCTTATTTTAGATAGTAAATATCTAAAATTTTGTTTTATAAAAATAAAAATCACAAAAACAAAAATGAAAAAGGAACTCTATGAGATTTCTAAAAAAGTTAGGCATCGGGGCGATTGTTGTTTGTCTTTTTGGTGTGCCTGCTACCGCCTACGCGGCTAATACCATTAATATTCAGTTAACACAGACCATTTTGTCTGGTGTATTATCTACTGGTTTTCAAGCAGGAACAACTGCTGGCGCTGCTTCGGTGATTAATCCATCCTTTAATATGGGAGCAATTACGACTTCTAATACTGAACAAACTTCTCATGGGTCTTTATCGGACAACTCAAAATTGTTATATGTAGATAATCCAGGAGCTGCGGCTAACTGGTCCTTAACGGTTGGTTTAACTTCTACTAATGCTGGTTGGTATAAATCGTCGGATAGTGCTAAAACCAGGGTTTATTATGCGAACGGCACAAACGCGCAGGGCAATTTATCTATTAATCCAGCAGTCGCATCGGTAACTGATTTAAATGGAACATCAAGAGCTGGCACCTCTATGGCTCTAGGAACGCAAGCAAAACTATCATCCGGTAATAATGCAATTACAATTATGTCAGCTTCTGGAAATGCTACTCCGGGACTTTGGCGAGGTGGTATTGCTGGTGTAGCTTTATCTCAGATTGTGCCACCAAGAACGCCAGCGGGAACTTATTCTTTAGATTTAACTACAACGCTTACTCAAACCTAGTTAAGATATACTAGTAATAGATGAAACAATCTTTGGCTTTAAAAATTATGCTTCAAGGCAAGAATGTTTTACTTACTGGAGCAGCTGGGGCAGGTAAAACTTATTGTCTAAATGAGTTTATTAAGCTAGCTAAAGAACGGGGCAAATATGTGTCTGTAACAGCTTCGACAGGTCTTGCTGCTTCGCATCTTAATGGTATGACTATTCATTCTTGGGCTGGTATTGGTACAAAAGCTTATAGCAATGAAATAAAATTTGAAAATTTTTCTGAAGCTAGAAAACAGGTAATTTCAAATACAGATATTTTAGTAATAGATGAAATATCCATGCTCCATGATTATAGATTGGATCTTGTCGATTATGTTTGTCGGGTTGTTAGAAAAAACGACACTCCATTTGGTGGCATTCAAGTAGTGCTATGTGGAGATTTTTCACAATTACCACCGGTTAATCGGCCGAGCGAAAGATCTGGTAAATTTGTTGTTTATTCTAACGTTATAAAAGAAGCTAAATTTGTTGTTTGCTATTTATCTGAACAACATCGTTCTAGGGATAATAATCTAATTAGAATCTTAAATAATATTCGTTCCAATAAAATAACTGAAGAAGATATTAAATCTTTGGAGAGTTGTTTTGTTGAATATATAGACGAAGAAAACGAAGAGACGTATCTTCATACTAATAATGCTAATGTCGATGCTATAAACAACGCGAAGCTAAGAGAAATCATTGAAGAAACTATTTCTTATCAAGCAAAAATTATTGGTGATGCTTATGGTGGTAAAATCTTGATGAATTCTATCAGCGTTCCAGAAAACCTCGATTTAAAAATTGGTGCACTAGTGATGACGGTTAAGAATCATAAGTATGGTAAATATGTAAACGGATCTATCGGTAAGATAGTTGGTTTTTCTGAAGAATCTTATCCAATAGTTGAGTTTTTAAATGGCAATACATTAGCTATTGAACCAGAACTTTGGGATTTGATGGATGGTGAGAATATTAGAGCTAGCGTTTCACAAATTCCTATAAAACTTGCTTGGGCAGTAACAGTGCATAAATCTCAAGGGATGACTTTAGATAGTGCAACAATTAATCTATCTAATGCCTTTATAGAAGGGATGGGCTATGTTGCCTTGTCTAGAGTTAAAGATTTAAAATCACTAAAGCTTTTAGGGCTTAACGATATTGCCTTAAAAGTGTCGGATGAATCACAAGCTATAGATGAGAAATTAAGAGCCGCATCCAAGAAAAATGAAGAAAAGTTTGCTTATTTAAATAGTCAGGAAATAAAACCTGTAAAAAAGCGGAGAATAAGAAAAGCTAAGAAAACTGAAAAAGATTTAACACCTTGGCAAGCAAAAATTCAAAATGAAAAGAAAAAGCATATTAATGCTTATGAAAGATGGAATAAGTTAGATCTTGCCGACCTTAGCACTTACTTTTTAAATGGTATGTCAATAGAAGAGCTATCTAAAACTTTTGGTCGTTCTGAAAAAGAAATTATTTTTAAACTAAAAGAACTTTTTGGCGAAGATTTTGTTAATTATTAGATTAATTTTTTGAATAAATATTTTGGTTATTAGACACCATTATTGACAAAATATAAAGCTTATACTAATGTATGGTTATGAATCAACAAACAAACACCATAAACAAAAATCAAACAAATGAATTAGTCTTGGAACAAGACAGTCTAAAAGGAGTAATGGAAGATTTTAAAGCATCTTTACTTATTACTAGCCTTTTAATAAACTTAGCGGTCCTTACAACTTGGATTACCTTTAAATACTACGGTCTTTTATAAAAAGAGAAGACTAAATAAAAATACGACATAGGTTGATAAATAAAACTAAAACAATAATCTAAAACTAACTAATAAAGCTAAAATAACATTTAAAAAGAAGAAGGATTATAAATATAGGGAAAATAAAATAAATTAATAAATAATAAAAAATCAATAAAAAATAAGGCTTATAGTGTTATAGAAAATAGTAGCAACACCATCGGTGGGGCTACTATTTTTGTTTTCCACAGACCATTGTGGAAAAGCTTATATTTTGCTGAAAAAATCAAATTTGGGGGTTGATGTGGGTAAAAGTGGGTTGTAAACTTAAGTCAGTGGAGATAAAAAGAAACAAAAATAAACATCCACAGAACAAAAAATATAAAACTTAATAAAGTGAAGGTTACAAAAAACCAGTTCTTTTATGGACTACTTTCAAAGAAAACTTGACGATAAACGTCGGTTGACAATACCTAGCGAACTTCGTGAAGAATTTTCTTCTGGGGTAGTCATAACTAGAGGTTTTAAAAAGTACCTTCATATGTATCCAAAAGCAGTCTGGGATCAGTTAGTGGAACCGGAACTACAGGGAAGCATATTAGATGAGACAATTGCTGACCTAAACGTTAAATTTCGCTACGGTAAGATTGAGGCTGAGATGGATGTAAAACAGGGAAGAATAGTTATAGAACAAAATCTTCTAGACTATTCTGAAATAGATCGCGAATTAGTGGCGGTAAGAGCTGGAAAATACTGGCGCCTTATGAAGCCATAAAGATCTAAAAGTACCTTAACAGTTTATTAAAAAGAGAAACTCTCGAGATCGACTATCTGGTAGGCAATCGTGCGATTCTAACATTTGGACGCACTCAATAAGCAAATGTTGTACATTTTTTTAAATTACAATTTGAACACACCTCCCAAAATAAAAACTCCACCTCACACACAATATATAAATAAGTCTCTCAATCACCTGAAAAATGATTTAGCTTCGGCGGTCTTTAAAAACGCAGGTGACAACTTATCTTTAACAAAAACAAAAACAAAATAAAACAAAAAAGATTGTCTATCGGTTAGGTGATCTCGAGTTCTTAGCATAAAATATAAGCTAAGAGTATGAGTATAAAAGATAATCCACCACATCATATACCAGTTTTGTTAGATAAAGTCATTGAGACTATGAACCCAAAGCGTGGCGAATCTTATTTAGATTTAACTGCAGGCTATGGTGGTCATGCATCAAAGATTTTAAATATAACTGGTAATTATCTAGAATCCATATTAGTTGATCGGGACGAGTATGCAGCTAAGAATCTAGCTTTTCTAAAAGAAAAGGGCGCTACAATTTTAAATACAGATTTTTATCATGCTTGTTGTGAACTAATCGATAAAAAAATAAAATTTGATCTGATTCTAATTGATTTGGGGGTTTCATCACCACAGTTAGATCAGCCAGAGAGAGGTTTTTCTTTTACAAAATCTGGTCCACTTGATATGCGAATGGACCGAAGACAAGAGCTTTCGGCAGACTATATAGTTAATCACTATAAGGAACAAGACCTTCTAGAGATTATTACAAAATATGGTGAAGAGAAGCTTGGCTTTGCTAAAAGAATCGTAAAAGCGATAATAAAAAACCGACCTATAAAAGACACTAAAGAATTGGCTGATGTAATTTTAAAAGAACATGTAGGTAAGTGGTCTAAAACTCACCCAGCTACAAGAACCTTTCAAGCCCTAAGAATCGAAGTCAATCAGGAATTAGCTCAAATTGAAATGACACTTCCGCTATTAAAAGAGTTGTTAAACTCAGGTGGTAGGCTAGGAATTATCTCATTTCATAGCTTAGAAGATCGATTAGTAAAAAAATATTTTAAATCGGAATTTGATGCTGGACTTGAGGCTGATTTAATTCCTGTTAACAAAAAAGTGATTGATGGGGCAACCGAAGACGTTTACCATCCGCGATCTCGTAGTGCCAAATTACGAGTCGCAATGAAAAAATAAACACCAAAAAAGGAGGACATAAAAATGACTGTCCGAATCAACGTACTAGATGCATCACGCACCGCAAAAGTCAAAGTTCGTGTATTATAAGCGAACCTAACCCTCACACAGGTTATAGAGCTACTTTTGTAGCTCTATAACTGGGGAAAATCACACAAAAATAAAAACAGAGAGAAAACACCAAAATGTACAAACAACAAACTTCACAGTTTCGTTCACGTCGTACTACTATGCAAAATACGTCGTGGTCACGGAATCAGAATATGGTTGCTTTTACTTCAAATGTAAAAATTGGACCAATTATGTATTTAGCGCTTGTTACAATTTTTGTTGTACTTGCAGGACTAGTTTACTTAAGTCAGGTAGCACAAACTACAGGTTATGATTACAGAACAAGTAAATTAAACGAAGATATTTCAAAACTTACAAATAAAAAAGGTGATTTAGAAGTTGAGAATGCAAGACTCACTTCTTTGAAAGAAGTTAAAGATTCTTCTGTGGCTAAGAATATGTCAACACCTTCTAACGTTAGCTACGTATCTAATTAAAAAATATTAAAAACTTTGATGTTTTCTCTATGGTAAAAGACTAGATGCAAATCTAGTCTTTTATTCTTTTAAATAGAAAATGGTAAAATTAACATAAGCGTTAGCAATTATTTATGCAGTCGAAAGATACAAAAAAGATATTTTTTTTAAAAACTAGACTTGAATGGCTTCAAGTTATTTTGGGTTTTGTGATCCTTTTGATTTTTGGTAGTTTAATCTATTTGCAAGGTTTTAGATATTCTTACTATAAGATGGAGGCAAGTAATGAACAGGTTAAACGACTTGCCATACCAGCAAAACGAGGACAAATCTATGGTATGAGTTTTGGTAGTCCCGTACCTTTAGTTTTGAATGAGCCATTTTATGATTTATTCGTTGATCCAACTGTTCTTAAAAAGCATGATGAAGTTTATGAGAAGTTAATGCAGGTAGCTGGTGGTAACTTAGTTAGCGGTGATATTAGAAGTTTAATGAGAAAAACTGGTACACAATATGTAGTACTTGCTAAAGGATTGTCACGTCGTCAGAAAGAGATGATCGAGGAATCAAACTTTTACGGCGTAGGCTTTAAGGATTATGGAAAACGTTTTTATCCGGAAGGTAATTTAGCTTCGCAGGTACTAGGTTTTGTTAATTCTGAAGGCAATGGGCAGTATGGTGTTGAAGGATTCTTAGATTCTAAGCTAAGAGGCAAGGACGGAGTATTGAAGACCGTAACTGATATCTCTAATACTCCACTTAGTATCGGTAATAATAATATTTCTGTACCAGTAGAGAATGGTAAGGATGTCGTTTTAACGATTGATCGGAACGTGCAGTACCAAGTGGAAAAGGTACTAGAAGAGAACTTAAAGAAAATTGGTGCTAATAAAGGTAGCGTGATTGTTATGGATCCACAGACTGGTCATGTTTTATCTATGGCAAATTTCCCAACTTATAATCCGAGTGAGTACAACAAAGTAACGGATGCTTCTGATTTCATTAATGGCACAATTTCTATGCCATATGAGCCTGGGTCTGTAATTAAAACATTTACAGTGGCAACCGGTATCAATGAAGGTGTAATTACACCAAGCTCGACTTATGTAAATACTGATTCAATTAAGGTTGATGATATAACAATTACTAACTCATCTAAAGGACAACTCGGAACGATTACGATGCAGCACGCTCTTAATTGGTCTTTGAATACGGGAATGGTTACGATTGCTGAACGTTTAGGAGATGGCAGTTATATTACGAGAAAAGCAAGAGATACGATTTATGATTATGATTACAATCGCTTTAGGCTAGGCAAAAAAACAGGTATTGAGCTTTCTGGTGAGCAAGCTGGTAGAATTATCTCGCCAGATGAAGAGCAGGGAAATGCTGTTAGGTATTCGAATATGTCTTTTGGACAGGGACTAGATCTTACGATGGTGCAAGTAGCTTCAGCATTTTCTGCTGTGGTTAATGGTGGTAAGTATTATAAGCCAACAGTTATTGCTGGTAGTATTGATGATCAGGGAAAATTTGTAAAAAACACTGTTGATGATTCAAAAGCTAATGTTATAAAACCTGAGACATCTGAGACAGTAAAAAATATGCTAGTCGAAGCTCGTGGTGTCTTTAAATCAAGGGATAAAAAGGGTTACACTATAGGAGGAAAGACTGGTACTTCTCAAACTATTGAATCAGGTAACTATAATAACGATCAGACGATTGGAACCTATTTAGGATTTGGTGGAGATGACACGCCACGTTATGTGATTATGGTGCAAGTATCAGGTAAGAATATGAACCTAGAAGGTGGTAAGCACGCTCAGCCAATTTTTACAGAAATTTCTAACTGGATGTTGAATTATTTAAAGATAAAACCTAAGGAGTAAGACTCAAATGATAAATATGGTAGCAAATACGTCAGGAATAATTGCACTAGCTATTTTAAGTGTTTCAGCATTCATTTTAAGTATGCTTTTAACGCCACTTTATACTTATTTTGCATATCGATTTAAGTTTTGGAAAAGGAAACGAGAGACTGCTACAACTGGTGAAAAATTAACAGTTTTTGCAAAACAACAAGCAGAAAAATTAGAGAGAAATATTCCAACTATGGCAGGAATTATCTTTTTGGTAGCAGTAACAATCATTACATTTTTCTTTAACTTAGACCGTAGAGAGACTTGGCTACCACTTGTTGCTTTTGTCGGTGGTGGAATCGTTGGTCTAATAGACGATGTTATTAACGTGTTTGGTAATGGTAAGGGTGTGGCTGGTCTTAGATCGTCAATTAAATTTGCATTAATCTTTGCTATGGGAGCGATTTTGGGATGGTACTTCTTTGCAAAATTAGGCTATCATGCAATTCACGTACCATATCTTGGCATGATTGAACTTGGTTGGTTAGTCATACCGGTTTTCGCATTTATCGTGGTAGCGACTGGTAATGCGGTGAATATTTCAGACGGTTTAGATGGTCTTGCTGGTGGACTAGCTACGATTGCTTATACGGCTTTTGGCACAATAGCAACAATTCAGGGACAACTTCATATCGCAGTCTTTTGTTTTGTAATGGTTGGGGCTTTGCTTGCGTATCTATGGTTTAATATTTATCCAGCTCGTTTCTTTATGGGGGATGTTGGTAGTTTTGCTATTGGTACTTCGCTTGGGGTTGTATGTATGCTAACCGATACGATGTTTATTTTGCCAATAATTGGTGTGATCTTTGTAGTTGAAGCTGGATCCTCATTAATTCAAATATTTTCTAAGAAAGTCTTTAAAAGAAAGATTTTTATATCTGCTCCAATTCATCACCACATACAGGCGCTTGGTTGGCCAGAAGTGAAGATTACAATGCGTTTTTGGGTAATAGGGGCTATTTCTGCATTAATCGGTATCTTGGTGGCAGTAACTGGAACGGTTGGTCAGTAGATGTATAACCAAGAGAAAAAAATGTCTTTTGGTAAGTTCATCGATTATTTTATTAAGATGATTTCCAAATTCTTTATGGAGATTTGGAGTGTGGATAGAGAGACGAGAAAAAAAGCTAATGTCTTACGTCCACATCGTCCAGATTTTCAATTGTTTTTGGCAATGGTTTTTCTTTTAGCAGCCGGTTTAATTGTAATGTTTTCGATTAGTCCTCAGAAAGCCTTATCTTACAATGCTCTTAACGGGACTAATCTTCCTGATTCGCATTACTTTATATTACATCTTATAAAGGTCGGATTAGCTTTGGGCTCATTTATATTCATGGCTATTATTAGGCTTGATTGGATTAGAAAGAATACCAAAATGTTTTTCATTATAGGGTTAGCATCTTGTATTGTTTTATTCGTTTTTGGGGTTTTAAAAGTATCGATTGTCGATTGTACTAATGGGGCTTGTCGTTGGTTTAAGGTGCCTTTTATAGGAGGCTTGCAACCGGCTGAATTCTATAAATTTGGTGCGTTATTGCTTTTAGCTGCTTTTATTGGCATGCGCTATAAAGAAGGGAAGATTAATGATTGGTTTTATACATTATTCCCAGTTGGATTAATTGTTGCTATTGGTGCTTTGTTTATTATCGTGGCACAAAAAGATATGGGAACAGGTATTTCTTTTATCTCAATTGCACTTACGATGTTATTTGTAGCTAAAGTTAATACACGTAACATGCTAATGATCGTCGGGGCATGTTTAATAGCAGGTATTATTTTTACGGTAGGTTCTCCACACCGTATGGAGCGAGTTTTTACTTATTTATCTGGTTCTAGCAATGTAAGTCAGGATGAGAATTCTTACCATATTAAGCATGCGAAGATTGCTATTGGTTCAGGCGGTCTTTTTGGTGTAGGGTTAGGTAACTCAGTACAAGCTACTGGATATTTACCAGAGGTTTTAAATGATTCGATTTTTGCTGTTATTGGTGAAATGACAGGATTAGTAGGATCGATGCTTGTGGTTATCTTGTATGGATGGCTACTTAATAGGATTTTAAAGGATTCTATGAAGATGTCGGATATTTGGATGAGGCTTGTAGCGGTTGGCGTATTTGGCTGGATTGGTTCACATATTTTTGTAAATATTGGGGCAATGGTTGGATTAATTCCACTTACAGGTATTACTTTACCGCTTCTAAGTTATGGTGGAACTAGCTTACTTGTTACTTGTAGCGTGATTGGGCTGGTCTTTAACATGTCGAGATATATGCAGTATGATAAATCTAATAAGGAGGTGAGGATCGATGAAGATTCTAGCAGTGGGCGGTGGCTCCGGCGGTCACGTCACGCCAGTAGTCGCAGTTCTTTCAGAAATTAAGAAAATAGATAAAGATGTAAAGATTCGTTTTTGGTGCGATAAGAAGTTTTATAATCAGGCTAAAAATGTCATGAAATCTTTTGATCCAGATCTGGAAGTATCAAGGATATCTTCTGGTAAGTTCCGTAGATATCATGGTATACCATGGTATTCTCAGGCAAGACACCTAGATGTTTTGTGGGCGAACTTTAGCGACTTATTTCGTACCAGTTGGGGATTTTTGGAGAGCATAGCAAAATTATTGCTTTGGCGACCAGACGTAGTATTCACTAAAGGCGGATTTGTCTGCTTGCCAGTAGGACTAGCAGCTAGGGCTTTAAATATTCCTTTAGTGATTCATGATTCGGATGCTCATCCGGGTTTAACAAATAGAATCTTGTCTAGATTTGCTACAAAGATCGCTACTGGTGCACCATTAAAATATTATCCTTATGATAAAACCAAAGCTAAGTATGTAGGTGTGCCAATCGCTGATACTTTTAAACGTTATTCAAGTTTAGAAAAAGATTCTTTTAAGGAAGAGTTGGGTTTTAAAAAAGAGCGTAAATTAATTTTAGTAACCGGTGGTGGTCTTGGTGCTAAAAGAATGAATGATGCTGTTAGTGCTATTTATAAAGAATTGGTAAAAAAATCAGACCTTATCTTAATTGCTGGTAGAGATCAGTATGAAGAGTTAAGAAAGAAAATGGGAAAAGACACAGAGCACTTTAAGCTTTATCCATTTGTTGCTAAAGATATGTGGAAGATGCTAGCTGCGTCGGACGTAGTTGTAACAAGAGCAGGGGCTACTACTTTGCTTGAATTAGCTGCACTTGCTAAAGCAACCTTAATTATTCCTAATGGTCTTTTAACAGGTGGACACCAACTTAAGAATACGAATGTCTATAAAGAAGCCGGTGCGGTATATGTATTAGGAGATTTTGAAATATCCGAAAAACCTGAAGTTTTGCTCCATACTTTAATAGAGATGATAGATGACGAAAAACTTCTAGAAGATTTAGGTAATAAATTTCATAAGTTTTCTAAGCCAAATGCTTCTTATGACATGACAAAACTAATCTTATCTGTAGTTAAAAAATAAACTATAATTAAATAAACATGAGCATTTTTAAAAAGAAAAAAGTAAATGATTCTTTTAGACCGCGCCGTAGATTAGGTGAACTTGAAAAGAAGACTACGTCTTTTGATACTGACCTAAAAAGTTTAAAGACTAATCACGATGCTTTTCGTTTAGGCACGACCATTACTGGCACTACGGCTATGAACGTCCGAAGTGCTGGTGAAAAAAATGCTAATGTGGTTTCTGATCGGACTAAATTACATAAATTAAGTGATTATAGAAGTAGCCTAGGTATCTTGTTATCTTTAATTACTGGGGTTAGCTTAATTTTGGTGTTATTAATCTCTCAGTTTGTTTATTCTCCAAAAGTCGTTGCAAATACAGATATTTCTAATGAGGATAAAAACCAAATCGCAAAAGAGATTTCTAGTTATTTTAATGGTCGACCTTTTGAGGCATTTCGCTTCATGGTTAATGATAAAAAGTTAACAGAATATTTAAGGAGCAAAATACCAGAGGTTGAGACTGCTTATTTAAAGAGAGATAATTCTTTTTTTAAGCCTTCTAGTTTTGTGATTAACCTAAGAAAACCAGTAGCTTCCTGGGAATTTCTAAATAAGACATTATATGTTGATGGTAGTGGTACTACCTTTAATAAAAATTATTATTCTGATGAAGATACGAAAAATGTTATAAAAGTTGTCGATCAGTCGGTGTCGGATAATAATGTAGGAAAATCGGTAACCTCTGAAAGATTTTTGACATTTATCGGTACACTAGCTGGTAATGCTTCTAAATTTGATTTAACGGTTAATAATATTGTTATTAAAGCTAATCAGGCTAGACAGATTGAGGTTTATTTTGTTGGAATTAGCTATCCTATAATCTTTTCAATCGAGCGAGGCGTTGGTGTACAGCTTGAGGACGCTAAGCGTTCTATTGATCATCTAAAATCTAAAGGTATTTATCCTAAATATTTGGACATAAGAGTCAGTAGACAGGCTTATTATAGATAAAAGAAGTCAGAAGTAGTAGAGAAGAGAAGTGGATTGGTGTTCTATTTTTGTTCTTATGAAAAACATGTTACAAAATAGAGAAGAGAAAAGTCAAGACTAGCAAAAAACATATAACATAACAAAAAGGGAAAAATGCAAATCAATAATCTAGCGTTAAATTTTGTGGAAAACTTGGCATTTATAACAACGAGATTTTAAGGATATTGGGATATTGATGTGAGACCTTGAGTGTTGATGCCATATTACTTTTTAAAACGTCGTGACGAATTAACTAACTAATTAATAACTTTAAAAATTTAATTTAGAACATTTTAAGTACAAAGTCCTTCCTTATGGTAGTAGTGCTAATAAAAAATGAAAAATTAGTCATTTAAGAAGATCTATCTGAAATTAGCACTAAAAGACCATGAATGCTTAATCATCTATAAATACAGCTGTATACTTCGCAAAAGGTATATTGTGCGAAGTTAAGACACACGCGGGAGAATGGTTACTTATTCATCCCTTTTTGATAAAATTTATTAATTTTTTCGGAGTTTTCTTTTTTGCCTAATTTATCTTCTTTATTTTTTAATTAATTTTTAATAAATTTGTCTTTGCTATTTCTTGGTATTTTCCTTGGCAAATTTTACATCTTTTGATGATCATTTTAGTGTCTTACATATGGGTCCAGTGACTTATGTAGGCATATATGGATAATAGATACATTATGCTGATGCTGCCTTTTAGACACTTGTATTAAGTTCTATTTTTGTTCTTTATTTGGAGAACTGGCTATATATAGCAAAAAGAGAATTCTAATTAACCTTTTATCTAAAATGATGCCTATATAAATAGTGATGTAAGACAAAATAATTAAATCTAAAAGGTAAGATTATGTTGCATTCTTTAACACTTATAAAAGTAAAAGCAGGGGAGATTCCCCTGCTCTATTATTTTTATTTTGTAGTATTGATATTTGGACGGTTATTTACTTGGTTTGGATTATAGGTATTTGGCTTTTTACGACGCCTTTTTCGCTTTTTATTTGGCGTTTGAGATGGGTTAGCAGTTTTAATTTGGTCTAAGTTGCCACTTACTAAACCACGCTTTTGTAGCTCGTCTAACGGCCCGCAGATTGGTTTTTCGCCAGGCTTTGGTATAACGCAAAAGTCTTCCCTATGTTTTCTTAGATGTAAGATCGATCCGCCATCTTTTGTTGTTTCAGAAAAGATAGAATCAGCAAGCTGGATTACGCCATCTCTTAGTTCGTTTGAACGTTGAGGTGCTGTTTTTGTACTTGGAACACTATTAGTAGCAGTGTTGGTGGTGTTATCACTGTTGCTATTACTATTAGGCTCTATGCGATTATCTTTGATTGCAGAAGGAATGGAGGTAGAAGTAGTGGTAAGAGTCTTAGCTCTATCTTGATTAGGTAAGCTAGTATTAGTGTTTAAAGAAGATTCTTCTTTTATTAAATTCTTAATATTAGACAATGGTTGCCATGGACTTTTAGGAGTATTGTTTGCTAGTGGCTCTATTTGTGATTGTGGTTGTGGTGCTTTTGTAACTTGTTTTGAAGTTTCATTACTGTCACTTTTTGGAGTTGGAGCTGGTGGTATGTTTTCTGCAATGCGAGAATATGGTTTTTTTCTTTCTAAAGGTTTTAGTGGGTTGGCATCATAAGCGCCAGATATCATGCTTGCTTGTGTTTGCTTTGGCAGATTCTTCTTTTGTTCGTTCATTAGAGCTTGAGTTTCTTTGTGTAATTTATTAGACAGAGAATCAGGTATAGCAACTGTATTTCTAATCATTAGCTCAACTTCTTCACGGCCGCGACTGTAATTGCGACGGGAATTTTCTATAATCTCTTCGCTATAATCTTCGCTGGCTTTTGGAAGATCTAATGTAACGCCAGAGAAGGCTGGAACTTTTTCTCCTTGAATCATCATGGAAGTTACGAAATTACGGTTATTCATTTGGACTAAGTCTTCTGCATCGAATTGTGGCTCGAATTGTTTAGCTAAGATTGGAGCGTCTTCTGGTGATACTCTAAAACTAATAGTCGTACCGACGTTACCAAAGACGGCATCTCTAACAACATCTTCCATTTGATTAATATATTGGTTAGCAACAGTTAGGTTCAAAGCATATTTACGAGCTTCAGATAAAATTACTGAAAATGATTCAGTAGCAAAGTTTTGAAACTCATCGACATAGAGATAGAATGGGCGACGATCTTCGACACGTGGTATATCTGAGCGGCTCATAGCAGCAACCTGGATCTTAGTAACAATAAATGAACCAAGTGTGGCGGCGTTATCTTCACCAATTAGACCTTTAGATAGGTTGATCACAAGAATTTTTCCTTCATCCATGATCTTTCGAATGTTAAAGGATGAATGTGGTTGTCCAATAATATTCCTGATAATAGGGTTGGCGGTAAAGGCCCCTACCTTGTTTAAGATAGGACTGATTGCTTCAGTTCGCATCTTTTCGTTCATCTGGCCAAATTCTGCTTTCCAGAAATTTAGTACTGAGACGTCTGTACAATAAGCCAAGGTGTCTTTACGGAATTTATCATCAGTTAGAATTTTTTGAATATCTAGGAAAGTTGTTTCAGGTCGATCTAGAAGAGCTAGGATAGTAAATCTTAAAATGTGTTCCATTCTAGGACCCCATGAATAGCCAAACATTCTTTTCATAACACCTATGACTTCAGATAAAACCTGTGGCTTTTGAGATGGATCATGAAGTTCAAGAGGGTTAAATCCTAGAGGATGTTCAATGTCTGCGGGATTAAAGTAAATAACGTCTTTTACACGGTGTTTTGGAATGAATTTCATGTTGTTAATTGCATAATCACCGTGAGGGTCAATGATCGCGTAACCTTCATCGTTTATAGCATCGGAGAGGGCAAGAAGTTCAAGTAAACCAGACTTACCTGCTCCAGTTTGTCCAATAATATAAATATGGCGTCCACGATCTCTACGGTTAATTCCAAATTGTAGGTTAATACCTCGAAAATTAGTTACACCAAAAGGTGATATTCCTTGGTTATGTTTAGCGTCATTTGGAATAATAACTGGTAGATTAACAGGAGGTTCGGCAGTTTTAGCATTTGCCCAAACAATATTAGGAGTTTCAACGTTAGTATGAGGTAAGTGATAAAGACTGGCTAATTCTTCGATATTAAGAATAAAGCCCATACTTTCTAGTTTTCTAGTTTTGAATTTTTCAACAGACGCTTTATCCCAAGAAGTGTTAGTTAAATTAGTAAATCCATTTAGGTTCGTGGAGTTAAACTGCTTAAAGGTCGAAGACAAAGCTTGAAGCCTTAATCTAGCATTTTCCTCTGACACTCCAACGTAAGCTAGGCGTATCTTGATGCTATAACCTAATTTGTGAGCTTTTTCTTCTACGGCAGAAATTCTTCCCTTGTCTCTTTCAGACAAAGCGACTACCTCATCTGGTTTTGCTTCAGGAGTTTCCCATAAAAGTCTAAAGAGTTTCAAAAAAGCTAATAACGGATTAGTGCCGGTTTTACCTCCAGCTTTTACTTCACTTACCCATGCTGAAGATTTTTTATGCCAATCGTCGTGGATTGGACGAGCTAGGATTTGAATCCAAAGATCTTCACCTACAGAATCGGCTTTAGCGAGGGCTGCGGTAATGCCAGCTAGCGGGTCAACATCGAAATTACGAAAAGTTTGGATTGGTAAAACATCATTATCTGTTAAATGTAGTTCTCCAGTATAGACAATTTTTGCAGTATCGGCATGCTTTGTATAATCTTCGTCCGCTTCTCTAATTTGCACTGTTGGATATTGTGAGTAGATTTGGCTTTCGACAAATACTCGTCGCTTTTTAGGGACCCAGACATAGAATCTGATTTGTCCATTAATAGATGAGATTTCAAAGCTTAGATGCTCTTGCATATAACCAGCTTTAAGCTCATTTTCATCTCTTAAGATACCGTGAAGGCTAGCAAAGAATTGCTCTGCCGCCATTTCGGTTTTGTCGTTATTTCTTGGAACGTCTAAGACAAGCAAAGTACTTTCAAAATTAGCTTCTTGGAATTCTTCTGGGGTTTTTAAGATTGATTTAGCTAAATATAATGCCCCAACGATTACAAGTAATAAAAAGATTATAAGAAGTAGAGTGATCATTATATTTTAAAGTTTTTCATTATATATTTTTGTATGTTTATACTTATATTTTATCAGATAAGAGATAATCATAGATAAATTAAATCTTAATAAAGAGCAGGTATTTGTCCTGCTCTTATTAATTTTGATTTTACTTTTTAGTATTGCTACTGTGTTATTTTTTCTTCGGTTGGTTCAGCTAAAGAATATGTTGCTTTAGATGTTCTAATAAATTGTGTTTTTTTAGATTGTAGATTTAAAAGTACAGTAGTTTCTTTTACTTGGCGCTTTTTAAGTACTGCTTTTACAATATCGTCTCGATGCATTGGTTTACCGTACTCTCTAAGTACTGAAGCAATAACGTCTGCTACTGTACCCTCGTTATATCCCCAGGCTACAAGTGCATAAATACCACGACCAATTAGTACAAAACGTTTATCTTTTATTAATTCATTATGAATTGCTTGTGTGGTGACATTTTTGCGTTTAAAACTAGAGTCTTTAATAGCATCAGAGATTTCAGAGAAGTGCATTGGTTTTCCCTTCTCCATTAAAATTACGTAAATTTTGTCACGAATATTTTTAGGATTTACAGTTGGCCATTTTGAAAGTCCCCATTTACCATTTAATGAAGATAATTTTTTGGATAATGAGGCAATTGCTTGAACCTGTTTAGGGTTTTCCATAGATAAAAGCTCATGTAATTCTTCTAATGTGATAGCACTACCTTGCTTTTTAATGGTATTAACAACTGTATCAATAAGCTTTTTTAGGTCTTTTTCGGTTTTGCCATCTGCCATGGCAACTGCGTGATAATAAGCATCGTTTTCGTTAAGAACAATAAAATTGTTGGACAATTCTGCCAAAAATGCGACATGCGCCTGATCGATAGCAGAAGATTTTTTACCAATAATTGAATCGGTTAATATATTAATTTTAGATGCTCTGCCCGATTCAGATAAGAATCTGGTAGTAACTTTTTCAAAAGACTGTAATATTTCGGGATTATTACCGATTGAGATTTTTAATTTTATTAAAATGGCTTTTTCTAATTGTCGGACTCTTTCTCTAGTGATACTTAGTAATTCACCAATTTGTTCAAGAGTCTCTTTTCGGTCGTAAAGCCCAAAACGACGAGTAATAATTTCTGTTTCTCTTTCCTGGTCGATAATGTTTAATACGTCTGATGTAATCTCTCTAAGATCTAGTTGGTTCTGTTTTTCAGTTTCAGGCATAAATTAGTAATTTCCTTGTTTTTATTGAAGAGACAAACTTTAATCCGACCCTTAAAGTTGTCAAAATGATATTAATAATACATTTTTTGCATTTTTAGCAAATCAATCTTAATGTAGTTAATTATATCATTTTATAGACTATTTAGATATAAAATGTTTTAAGACTTTACAGATTTTTTATTTATCTTATAAGATGATTTTTTAGAATTTTACAGATGAGAATATAAAAAATAGAGCTTTTTATTAAAGCTCTATTTATGTTTTATGTCAAATTTATTTTGTAGATTTTGTTGATTTTTTGGTTGACTTTTTAGGTGTAGATTTTGTTTCTAAAAGTTCTAATGCTTCGTCTAGAGTAACGGTCTTCGGATCTTTGTCTTTAGGAATTTTACAATTCTTTTTGCCATTAGTTACATAAGGACCAAATCGTCCATTTAGGACTTTTATTCCTTCGCCAAGATCGGCGATATTTTTTTCGGCTTCGGCTTTGAGTTTTTTATCATATAGTTCTAATGCTTCAGTCAAAGTAATAGTGAATGGATCGAGAGGTTTGATAGACACAAAAAGTTTACCTATTTGGATGTAAGGACCAAATCGTCCAATATTTGCTTTAATTTCATCACCATCTTTTGTAGTTCCTAAAACTCTTGGTAGCTTAAACATCTCTAGAGCTTCATCTAAAGTAACGGTTTCAATCTTGGCGCCAGCTGGCATTGGTGCGAATTGTGGCTTTTTGTCTTTAGATAATTCACCCTTTTGTAAAACTGCTCCATAACGACTAAAACGAGCGTAAATTGGTTCGCCTGTTTTTGGGTCTTTGCCCACTTCGCGAGTTTGGGATACTTTAGTTCGATCTATGCCACCAGATTTTTTGATTAGCTCAGAAAAAGGTGTGTAAAAAGCTTCTAGCATTTTATTACGATCTAGCTTACCACTAGCTATTTGGTCGAACTCAGCTTCAACTTTAGCTGTAAAATCGTAATCTACAATATCTTTAAAATAATCCCTTAGGAAATCTGAGATAACGATACCAATAGATGTAGGAATTAATTTCCCCTTATCTGCTCCAGTTTTTTCAGTTACCATTTCGTCTTTAATCTCGTGGTCTTTAAGGGTTAGCTGATTGACTTCTCGTTCTGTACCTTCGGATTGGCCTTTATTGACATAATCTCTAGCTTGAATAGTTCCTAGAATAGAAGCGTAGGTACTTGGTCGGCCAATACCTAATTCTTCTAGTTTTTTAACTAAGCTTCCCTCGGTGTATCTTGCTGGTGGTCGCTGATAGGTTTCTCTTCCAGTAGCTTCAATTAAACTTAAAGGATCTTCTACAGATACTTTAGGTAGTATCTCATTTTTTGCAGTTCCATAAACTTTTAAGAAACCATCGAAAGTGATTACCTCACCTTTTGCGATGAATTTCTCTTTTTGTTTGTCGTTACTTATCTTAATAGTGGTTTTATCTATAAGAGCATCTGCCATTTGTGATGCTAGAGTACGATTTCTAATTAGGCTATAGATTTTTTGGTCATAGCTTGTAAAACCACTAGGCAGCTTTTCTAGAGCCATATCAGTTGGTCTAATTGCTTCGTGTGCTTCTTGAGCTGATGCTGATTTGGTTTTGTATTTTCGTACTTTTGAATATTTTTCGCCATAAGTATTAATAATGTAAGCTTTGGCACTATTAATAGCTTGGTCCGATAAATTAACCGAATCGGTTCGCATGTATGTGATCATACCCTTTTGGTAAAGATTCTGGGCAGTGGACATAGTAGTTTTGGTTGAATAACCTAATTTAGATGAAGCATCTTGTTGCAACGTAGATGTGGTAAATGGTGCGCTAGGTGATCTTTTACCTGGAGTATTTGATGTGTCAGCTACTTTAAAATTAGCGTCTTTTATTTGTTCTAGGAAATTAGTAGCTACTTCTTTATTCTCGAGTCTTTTTTCAAGTTCGGCTTTAATTTCTTCGGATGAATTGTCTTTAGGGCTAAAAAGAGCTGTAACTTTATAATCTGAAGAATTGTTAAAGTTATCGATTTCTCGTTCTTTTTCAACTACTAGGCGAACAGCTGGAGATTGTACTCGACCAGCACTTTTACCTCCAGGTACTTTTTGCCAAACAACTGGTGACAAGTCAAAACCTACTAAGCGGTCAAGGATTTGTCTAGCTTGTTGAGCTTTGACTAACTTCATATCAATCGTACGAGGATTTTCGATAGCTTTTTTAATAGCTTCTTTCGTTATTTCGTGAAAGACAATTCTTTTTGTAGTTTTAACGTCTAATTTCAAGACTTCACAAAGATGCCAAGCGATGGCTTCTCCCTCGCGGTCTTCATCGGTTGCTAGCCAGACAGTATCAGCTTCTTTGATAGCTTTTTTAAGTTCAGTAATAATTTTCTTTTTTTCAGGATCAATTTCGTAAGTAGTCTTAAAACCATTATTAACATCAATGGCAACTTCATCTTTTTTAGGTTTTTTAATAATGCCACGGATGTGTCCAACGCTAGATAAGACTTTAAAATCTTTACCTAGATATTTTTCAATAGTCTTTGCTTTCGCTGGCGACTCTACTATTACTAAATTTTTTGCCATGATCCTCTTTTGTTTTTACTACCTTTTACTTTGAATAATATTAATACTAATTTTATACCTTTACAAATAAAGCTATTGATAAAAAGATATTATAAAACATTATTAAAGCATTATTTAAATATATAGCAATAGTAAAAATAATTAAGTTTTCAGATTAAAGCGCTTATGTTAACAGATATACATTAAAATATTGATTTTATTAATATTTATTGTGCTATCTATTGACAACTTTGGTATAAAATGATAATATTACAAGCGATTGAATCACTCTTTGATTCAACGCACATTATACCCCCTATTCTAACTAACATTTTTATATGTTAGAGTGTGCGAAGTATCGATTTCTTAGTAGTACCCTCCACTATAAAATCATCTTATAAATAGTTCGCACATACTAACCCCTTTAACCGGCAGACCTCTTGGATTTGTGAGGTGGGTCATGCTCCGGACATCTTCCGGGCCTTACGGTGGGTTGAAGGGCAAAACGGCGCTAGGTGATGCCCACCCTTACCTAGCGCTATTTTGGTTAGAATAAAGGTATTGTTATCTTTTTATAAATAATAGCTAGATTTTAGGTCTAGCTATTATTTTTTGACAATTTTTACAGAATCCTTCAATTTCAAAATAATGCTTTGTAGTTTGAAAATGATTATTTTTACAAAGTTCTTTTATATAAGCCTCTAGAGTCTCATCGTGGATTGATTTTTTGTTATGGCATTTAAGACAAATAAGATGGTGATGATGTGGTAAGAAAACGTCTATAAGCTCATACTGCTTTTTCCAGCCGACATTAATGATGTTTATAATTCCAATTTGTTGGAATGTTTGAAGTGTCCTATAGATACTAGTCCGATCTACATCGTGGCAAGCTTTAGTTATTTCTTTAATAGTTAAAGCAGTTTTTCTTTCTAAAAGAGTCTCAAAAACCACCTTACGAGGATGAGTTATTTTTAAGTTGTTATCTTTTAAGATCTTAGAGAATGAATCCATTATATGGTAATTATAGGTCTTATTGCAACAAATTTGCAATAAGATGAAAAAATATTCATACTTTAACTTAAATAAATTGAAATGATGATTTAAATGGAGAGTGAATGAAAAATAAACTTTATTTAATTAATGGTGCTTTAGGTTCTGGGAAGACTACCCTGCTTCAATTCTTATTAAAACAACCTGATTTTAAAAACGCTCGTGTGATTGAAAACGAATTTGCTTCAAGTAGTATTGATTCTAATGTCTTAAAAGAACATGTGCATGATATTGAGACTATTGCTGGCGGATGTATTTGTTGTAGTACTGGAACTGAATTAGTAGATATTCTAAATAAATATGCAAAAACAAAAGAACCTGTGATTATTGAATCAACTGGTGTAGCTAATACCTTAAAAGTTGTCGAACAGTTAATTTTATCTGACGTTTTAGAAAAATACGAAATTACTAATGTTTTATATATTGTTGATTCTTTGGAATATGAATTAAAAGAGACCATTAAAAGCATAGCAGATGAATTAAGAGCTGCTGATTTAGTGCTTTTAAGTAAAACAGATATGATTTCAAGATCTAAGAAAGAAGGAATAATCAAAGAACTGGAAAAATCATGTGTCACTAATATTTTAGAAGCAGATTATGGTGCCTTTGATTTAGCTAAGCTAAAAGAAAAATCGGATGTTTTGGATTATTTTGTTAACTTTAATGGTGTTCTTTTAACTAAAAAGAATCCATTTTATAGTGTGATAGATACTGAAGATTTAACAATAAATGAAAAAGATATACCAGAACTGGCTTCAAGGCTAAAAGAAACATATGGTTTAATACGCATTAAAGGTGGCTTTAGCGATGGCAAAAATATTTGGCATATCGAAGCTACACCAAAGCAAGTAAAGGTTAATAAAGACAATAACATACCTTTAAAGATGATCTTTATAGGACAGGATGCTCATAAGATTGGTTTAAAAAGGGTTAAACGAGCTTTAGACTATGTGGATAGTAAAAATAGCGTAAATGAGCTTCTTATGCAGTACGCTAGCTATAAAGAGCTAGTAAAAGAGATTGATAAAATAAAGAGACAACTTGCTAAACAAAAGCTACTAAATAAAGATTTATCTGCTATTACTAAAGAATTGGAAAAAGTGAAAGAAGAACAATTAAGGATATCGGATGCTATGGTCTTTAAAACACCAATTGTCTGGTTGATGTATAAGTTCTTGGCTTATAAGGACGAACCTCAGCCAATGAATAATTTAAGAGCTTTAAAAGATCACTGTTCTAATCCTAATGGTATATGCACTAAGCGATTTAAATATATTAATCGTTATTTAAAGTCTATTAATGAAGTAGAATTAACTGATAAAACAGAATACCCAGATGAATTAACATTAGACAATTTATTTGATAAATTCTTAGACTTTAATTTAAATAGAGACTTAATAGCAGATTGGCAAAAGCACGAATTTTATGAAGAAAACGGCATAATTAAAAAATGGAAAGACGCGTCTTTTGATAATTAGCTTTTAGTGTTTCTACTTTTTAATTAAGTTAATAGAGTGCGGTTTTATTTCTTGCTTGATAAAATCTTCAATAATTTGATCAAGCTCTGGAAAGATTCGGTTTTTAAGTTCTAATAGCTCTTCTGAAGATAATTTAGATAATACAAAATTATTGTCATTGAATCGGAGTTTGTTATCCTGGATACCAATCCTAACGCGCCAAAACTTATCGCCTATAGCTCTAATAATTGATTTAATACCGTTATTTCCAGCATCTTGTCCACCCAGTCTAACACGCACTCTTAAAAAATCTAGAGCTAGTTCATCATGAATTACGAGAAAATCAGAGCTTTTTAATTTATAAAAATTCATAATGCTAAGTGCGGCTTCGCCAGTATTGTTGTAGTAAGTCAGAGGCTTAACAAACAAGACCTTTTCATTAAAAAGATCCTTTTCGCAGTAAAGAGCTTTAAATTTAGTACTTGTTTTATATGAAAGATTAAGTTTATTTACAAAATAATTTAAAGCTAAAAAACCAATGTTGTGTCGGGTATTACTATATTTATCTTCGGGATTGCCTTGAGCGATTATTACTTTCATGGTCTTTATCTTTTTTGAGTTGTTTAATATCTATGCCTAATTTTTTATTTTCTTTGATTTGTTTTTCGTCTCTGAAGCTTAATTTAATAGGAGTACCTGTGTAGTCGTAAGTTTCTCGAATTAAGTTTTCTAAATATCTTTCATAGCTCCAATGAATAAACTTAAGATTCGATCCATAAATTACAAACCATGGTGGTGTAGTGTCGGTTTGTACGATATAGCGTAATTTTGGATGAGTATTCTTAAGACCTGCTGGTGGATGCATTTGAATAGCTTTTTGGAGTAAATCGTTTAGTACTCTGGTTTTGGTTTCTTGCTTTCGTCTTTTGTCTATATCTAAAGCAAGATCGAAGATTTTCGTAACGTTTTGGCCGGTAATAGAACTGGTAAATATTAATGGGGTCCAAGGTACAAAATTAAAGCTGTGAGCTATTTTAGGTGCTAAAGCGTCTCTTGTATAAGCATCCTTACCTTCTACAGCATCCCATTTTGTTACTACGATAATTAAACCTTTACCACTGTCTGCGATCATGCCAGCTAGTCTTTGATCTAATTGTGTATTTAACTCATTGACGTCCATAAGCAAGAGACAAATATCGCTTTGTTCTATTGCCTGTAAAGTCCTTAGAACAGAAAATTTTTCTATTCCCTGCTCTTGTTTTCCTTGTCTTCTAATACCAGCAGTATCTAAAAGCTCAATAGCTCGTTTATCGTATCTGATGCTTACACGATTAATATCTCTTGTGGTGCCAGCAACATTTGCAACAATTGCTTGTTGTTTTCCGGCTAGAGTATTAAATAAATGGCTTTTTCCGGCATTTGGTCTACCGATTAAAGCAATTCTTAGAACATCGTCTTCTTTTGTGTCTTTCATTTGAGGAATGTTATTAGTAATCTCTTTTAGAAGATCGTCAATACCTCGATTATGCTCGGCAGATGTATAAATACGGGTCTTAATTCCTAAACGTAAAAATTCTGATTCATTCAAAGAACCTTTAAGATCTGATTTATTTAGTACCAAGATAACTGGTTTTTTAGATTTTAGGGCTTTTTTTGCGATGAGTTTATCTTTATCGTCTAGATACCTAGTACTATCTATAACTACTAAGATAACGTCAGCTGCAACTACAGCTTCTTCGATCTGATCTTGAATCGTAGCTTCGAATTCATCATTAGGGTCTTTTAATCCTGCTGTATCTACTAGCCAAAAGCTATGATGATCGTAATTTATCTTTCCAAGAACATTATCTCTTGTGGTACCCGCTTCTTTTGCAACAATTGCCTGTTTGGATTTAACCATACGATTAAATAGCGAACTTTTACCAACGTTCGCTTGTCCGATAATTGCTACAGTAGGAAGCTTTTTACTCATAATGATATTATAAAACGTTTTTGGTTAATTGCAAAATTTAAAATTTCTATACTACTTAATTAAATGATAAATTGGGCTATTTTTTAATTGTTTTGATAAGACGTTTTCCTTTTAATTCTTCTAAAGAATATGGTCCAAAGACTGTACGTTTTAGAGTTAAAACTTTATAACCAAGAGCTAAGAAAGTTCTTCTAATCTGTCTTTTTTTACCTTCGCTCATAGTGACTTTCCAGAATTTTCTTGAATCATCTAACCGCTCTATCAATAAATTGGATTTTCCATCTTCTAAGGTGATTTTAAAATCGTTGATCATTTGTTGATGTAATGGCTCTAGGGGTTTATCTATAAAGACTTCGTACTCTTTATTTTTTTGAAAAGAAGGATGTGTCATTTTGTAGGCAAAATCACCATCATTAGTAAGCAACATTAATCCCTCGGAATTTTGATCGAGTCTACCAACAGGTTTTAGATTATCTTTTAAAGAACCTTCGGGTAATAGGTCATAGATTGTAGGACGATCTCCTTGTTGTTTTCTGGAACTCACATAACCAACAGGTTTATTTAGAAGATAATATATAAATTTTTGCTCTTTTACAGGTTTTTCATTAACGACAACTTTATCTTCTTTATTTATTCTTTGTCCGAGTTTGGCAGGAATATTATTAACTAATACTTTATTTTTATTAATAAGTTCGTCTGCTTGACGACGAGAAATTCCTAGCGATAAGGCTAGGAATTTATTTAATCTCGTTGGTTTATTGTCCACTTTAGCTATCGTATCCTTGCTGACGTCGTTGTTCTCGATATCTTTTTTCTTCTTCAGCTTGCATGCTAGATATTGAATTATTAGATAATCCAGCTGCCTCAGCTTGTTTTATTCTATCAAATTCAGCAAGAGTTTGGTTTAAGCCGTCTGTTGGAATAATGTTTCCATCTTCATCTGCAAAAGCTGGTGGTTGTGGTGCTTGATTTTGAACTTGTTGATTAACAGGATTTTCTGCTGAGTCACTCATTCTTGGTAGTGGTGCAAATTCATTATTTGTATTTAATGTTGCCTGAATTGGATCATCAGCATCGAAATGCAAGTTAGGATCTTGTGAAAGCGTTTGCTGATTATTTTCATTAGCTGATGGTTCGAACGATTCTACAGTGATTTGGTGTCTAACGCCTTCTGGTTGATCCATTGGACCAACTTGCTCTTCAGTAATGCCATAGCTAGCTTGACCAGCACTATATGGATTTTGAACGTTTTGAGGAGCTTCTAATGGCTGTTGAACTTGAAGCTGATTAAACGTCTCGTTAACGACTTGGCCATTTGGGTTCATATTTGGAGCTGGTGATTCTTCATAAGAAGTTTTTACGTTATTTAGTTCACTAGCTGGATTAGAAAAAGTTTGTTGCGGTTCGATATTTTGCGTATCGGGTTCTTCTGAAGTATCCATGTCTTCTTCAGTTGAAAAAGTTGAATTTATATCAGTTAGATTACCATAAGATGAAACATTTGTTTCCGTTGGGGCTTTTCCTGTAGTATCTGGAGCGATCTCGTCCATAGTTTGATCTGCTGCATTAAAAGCTTGAGCCTGTGTTAAATGTGAAGGTTCCTCTACTACTGGCGAGCTAGTTTCTTGTGTTTGATTTACTGTATTTGGACTAGCTTGAGGACCAGCAAAATTATTTGGGTTTACATAAGTATTTGCATTTTGTGCTTCAAAAGAATTTGGTTGACCGTTTGGTTGGCTATTTTGATAATTAGCCGCAGCCTCTTGATAATCATTTTCTGTTGCGTAAGTGTTATTTGTAGCAACGGGTTGTTGCTCGCTATCAACAGTATTTATTGTTGGTTGACTAGGCTGAGTAGCTAATTGCGGTTGTTGCTCTGGTGTCACATTGTTTGTTACTGTTTCGGGATTTTGTCCGTAAGCGTGATTTGTTTGATATTTGTTTAGAAGATCATCTACTTGCGATTGTGGAGCAGCTCCTGATGAGAAAGGTGCCATTGGTTGAGGCATTACTTCTTTTTGATCTTGCGCCGCCTGATCTGCTTGTTGATAATTTTTTTCGCTGGCTTCGGTTCGACTTTCGGCTTGATTAGGAACGCTAGTAGTCGTTTCAGTAGCGGTTCCTTCTTCTGAGGGCACGGACATCATGTCTGCTGCTCCTTCTTTTTCTTCTGCTTCGTCTGATGCTGCTGGAGGCACAGGTGCAACGATTGGTTTTCTAGCAACGTTTTCATCTTCCAAGACTTCATGTACGACATTTACTACGTCTTCAACGCCAACTTGGGATTTTACTAAGTAACGATCTGCTCCAAGTTTCTTTCCTCTTTCTCTTTGATCGTCGCTAGATAGTGCGGTCATCATGATCACCTTAATATTTTTTGTTGAAGCATTAGATTTTAAAATATCTAACATGTCAAAACCAGAAATTTTTGGCATCATGACATCACTAATAATAAGGTCAGGATTTTCCTTAATAGCGGTTGATAAAGCTTCTTCTCCGTCACCGGCAGAAACGATGTCATAACCTTCCGCTAGTAGTCGGACACCGTATATTTCTCTTAGGCTTTTGTCATCTTCGACAAGTAATATTTTCGTCATCTTATCTCCATCTTATATTAGTTATGCTTATTTTTCTATATTTTATTTAATGCTTAGGTGGTTGATTTTTTACCTTTAGATATTTCAATCATTTTCTCTTGTTGAATTCGTTTAGCGTCTTCTTGCCGTCTTTTTAAGGTATCGATTTGTTGCTGTTTTATCGCAAGTGATGCCTTCTGACGCTCTAGGGCCTGAAGCTGTGTATTCTTAAGTTTATTCTTTAAGGTCTGTAAGATCTCTGGCGATATTTGTGGTAGTTTTTCTAATTTGTCTAAGTATTTAAAGTACTGTTCTTTATTTAATGGGGCGTCGATCTTAATTTCCATGTTTAGGTATGTGTTTGGATCTATGGCGTTTGTAGACGGTGTGGCACTAGGCGGTGATTTTTCTTCCTTTTCTTGTTCTTCGTCCTTGGTTGTATCTTCAGTGGTGTCTATGTTATCGGAATTTTCTTCTGTTATTTCTTGATTCTTAGTATCGTGTGTTTTTTGTACTTCTATGGCGGCTTTTTTAAAGCTTGCTTTTAATGCACTAAGTTTTTCGGGGCTTAAGGTAATAGTTTCGCTAGTAAGATTTTTTGCTGTGTTTACAGGAGTGTTTTCATTCTCTTCTTTTATGTGACTTGCCGCTAGGCGATCTGCTTCGCTAACACGGGCCAAAGTATTTAGATAGTCTTCGTTTAGTTGTTCTTTACTGTCTTTTGAGTGATCGACAAGAATAGAACTGGCAAGTTCTAAACGCTCTACTTCTTCTTTAGATAATCTAGGAAGATCTACAAAGAAGGTTGATCCTTTTTTGAAGACACTTTCGGCATAGATGGTGCCATTCATGGATTCTACTAAGCGTCGGCATAGATAAAGCCCTAGACCAGTGCCTCCAACCTCTCTAGTTGCTGAATTGTTTACGCGATAGAATTTTTGAAATAAATGCGGAATATCTTCTGCTGGGATTCCAATACCATTATCTTTTACTGTGATGATTACTCGATTGCTTTTACTAATTAAACCAACTTCAACAGAACCTTTTGGTGTGTATTTAATGGCATTTTCAATAAGGTTAGAAATAACTTCAGTTAAATGATCTGGATCGACATATACTTGGTAAAGTGGATGAAGAGTTTTTCCTTCTTTTAATTCGTTAACTAATTCTAGACCTCTTGAGTTAGCTTTATCTACAAAGTGATCGACGATTCTTGATACAAAATCACCAAGATCGATTAGCTGAGGTGAAGATTTCATACGACCATCTTCGGTTTTTGATATGTCAAGCAGGTCTTGGAAGAGTCGTCCAAGATGACGAGTTGCCTCATGAGCTTTGACCAAATATTCTTTAGCTCTGTCGTCGATTTTTGCAATATTAGGATTTAGAATTAGGTTAATGTAGCCCTCGATGGAAGCGATTGGTGTGCGCATTTCGTGTGAGGCTGTTGAGATAAATTCAGCTTGTTGTCGTTCTTCTTTTTTGTCTTTAGTGATGTCTCGAAAAACAATAATCATGTCGCTACTATTAGCAATAGGAGTAACGGTAATAGAAGCTAAAAGCATTTTATTACTTTTAGTAATGATTGTTAGATTATTAGATTTAAATTCCTTATTGAAGTGAATGTTGTTGTTGACCGGGTTGTTATCTTCGGAAAAATCGGAACCATCTCTGTCTGCAACATGAAGCACTGATTGGTAATTTAATCCAACCGCATCGTCTTGGTTGGTCCAGCCAACAATAGCTTGTGCTGCCGGATTAATAAGTTTTATAATGCCATCTTTATCTATAGCAATCACTCCATCTGTAATAGAGTTAACAATTGTAGAAGCGTCTGAACTTATCTTTCTTCCCTTAGAAGATAAGACATTTTGCGCATTAGGATCTGCGGATATTAAGGAATCTTCTTGGTAATTATTGGATACAAACATTGTGCTAGCGAAGAATATTGGCATGCCAATGTTAATCGTAGCTTGTATTAATAGGTCGGAAGAAATAGAAGAATCTAAAAATAGTAGGACTAAATAAAGAACTGCAATTGCAGCTATTGGAATAAAAGCGATTACACCAATAATTCCTGATACAGAAAAAGTAATTGCAAAAAGTGGCAAGAATGGTGATTTAATTAAGCCGGTTTTGTAGACCAAGTAAATAATAGAAGCTTCAAGAGCAAGATATACTAAAGTAATTGAAGCTTTTTTTACTTTTAAGCTTTTAAAAGTCATTAAGTTAAAGATAATAGCGAAGAATAAAACTGCAATGTTACTAATACCTACAGTTAACGGGATATTAATAAAAGGAGTTTTTGTAATGTATCTTTGCCAAACAAAAATAAATATTAAAAATAGGGATACTAAAATAGTTCCGTAATAGATTTTTTTATACCAACTTTTCGGTATTTCGCTCAAAAAATCGCCCCCCGAGGTTGAATCATATAAGTCTTATTATGCCTAAAAGCATATATTAGCACAAGCAAAATAAGATATTCTAAAAATTAGTTAATTTTTATTGTAAAAAGAGCATAAGCATTGTAAACTTGAAGTGGATAGTTCTCTTTATTATAGAACTATAGGTCGAAATGGCCACAATCAAGTTTGTACTTCCCCTTAGTTTATCTATTGTGTGAGGATGGAGTAAGGTGTATCTACGGTGTGAGGGCTATCCAATGGTGTTTGAAGAATCTCAGTTTAAAAGACTGAGATTCTTTTTGTATTAAATTTACTATCTAAAAACATAAAGTCTTTTATTTTTTATTGTTAAAGCTTAAAATTAACTTAAATTAAGATAATAAACAAAAAGTAATATGAATATGGGTGAAAAAGAAACAATAAAAGACGAGTTTATAAAAGTAGTTAAAGAGATTTACGAGAATGCGACAAATTGTGAACAGTTTTGTAGCTCTCTTTTAGTAACTACTGATTTACCAATTTATAAAGATTTAGTTTGTAAAGACGAACATTGCTCTAATTTAGTAGAACTATCTAGGTCCTACTTATACAGTGACGACAATAAAGAGAATCTAAATGATTATTTAGACGATATGGTCTTAGGACTATAATCTTAGTACTTTTTTAGTGCTCTATTTTGATGTCTTCACCCGACCAAGGTAATGGTCCACAAATTGCACAAGTGCTTGGATAAGATTCTGGTCTTTGGCTAAGACCATCTCTATCACTTCCCTTGATGTCTTTTAGGGATAGTCCATCTAGCTTAAGGTTGCCGCTAAGATCTGTTATGCCATCAAGGTCTGAATTGTGAACATGTACGGCATTTCTTAGGGTTGTAAAGCCAGTAACTCTTGAATCTCCATCTATGACTACATAATCATCAATTTTTGCATGTCCAGCGACTACAGCATCGTCTTTGACTTCAGCACAACCTTGCATCTCAACGCAATTAAGTAATTTTGCATAACCGCGTAAAACTGCAGCTCCTAGAATTCTTGAATGACCACCAAGTGTGGCGTGTTCTTCTATTCTCCCACTTGTCATGACAGCATTTTCTTCGATAGTAGCTTCGTCTTTAGCAATACCACCGATAAAGAATCCTTTTAGATCTACAGTGTCCTCGATATTACCAATAGCGTGGCTTGCAATATAGCCGCCGCTTTCTGCTATATAAAATTTTTGTCGTTTCTTCCAAACGCCGTTGCTGTCTATATCCCAAAGATTCATAACTGGTAATCTACGACTAATCTCGCGTTTTTCGTCGTCGTAATTGGTCTCGTAAGTGACGAGTTCGGATGGAGCGAACTCTTTGAAATAATTATCGTAGCCATGGCGTGGCATGGGGTCTAAGTATGCGAGATTTGGTTGATTTAAATTTAATTTAGTACGTCGTTTAGGAACTACTTCTGACATTTTATCTACCTCTTTTTTACAAGATATCTAAAACAGCCAGGATAAACAAGATGAAAAGTAAATTATGTACTTAAATAGAGTTTTGTCCAGTAATTCTTATGCTTGCAAAACATAAGAATAAATTGCATAGTTGTATTTGACCTACTGTAATAAAAATTGTAGGATTATTTTTGTTAAATTGCACTTTAATAGTTTTTAAGATGAGATTATAGGGGCTCATTTAGCCCTTTTAACCTCATCTTAAATTACGGGTTTAGTATCTGTTATTAGCGGATGCCCTTAAATGGTGAGGAGAATAGGAATAACCATGAGGGTATCTACAAAGTATTTCAACGTTAAAGCGGTTAATAAGGAATTACTATTGGCCGCTTTATATAATGCCACTTCACCGACTGGGGTGGATGGTTTCATTGAAGCCAAAAACGCCCCTATTGTCTTAAACGAATATTCGGCTGAGACAATTTTATATAAGTCGAATAGACCACTTCCTAAAATTGATACCTTATATGGTAGAAATATAGGGGTGGACTTTAATAAACTAGATAAAATTGATGTCGATTTCTACGACGATGGCGTGGGTATTTATAATACCTTCGACATGGTCGTTAGAGACCTGTTCTTTAATGGACAGGTTAATTCGCCAACAATTAAGGATATCAGAAAGGAGGCTGTATTTTTGAACAGTCAGAAAGTTCTTTTAGAACTTGCTGATTGTCCTAACACGCTTTGCCAAATAAAAGTGTTGGCCTCTATCTATGCGCAACTACGTAGTGTGAACGTTGATGCTGAGGAGCTGAAAAAGTTCATGGCTATGATAAAAGACTTTAAAGCATCTAGAGATGCTAAATCTAAAAAGGAGGCAATTTCAAGGGCGATGGCGTTAATTGAACGTCTAAGTCCGGTGTAATAATTTAAAGGAGCTTTAAATAGCTCCTTTTTTCTTTTTTTGTTTATTCTTCTTTTTTTCTTTTGTTTACATTGTCTAATTTAATGGCTGTTCTTTCGTTATATAATTATTAGTAAATGAGTGACAAAAACAATAAGAAAAATAATAAGGCTAAGAAAATAGTTAAAGAAGGTGTAAATACCTTAAAAGAGAATTACTTAGCTATTTTAATTGGAGTTTTTGTTTTCTTTGGTATTGTAGGATTTTTATTTAGTAATAAAGCTCCAGAAGGACCAAGCTTTAGTGATATAAGTAGTGATGGTATTTTAATGGGCAAAGCTGATGCGCCAGTTAAAATAATTCAGTATTCAGATTTTTTGTGTCCACATTGTGCTGAATTTAGTCAGGATATCTTCCCTAAACTTAAAAAGGACTTTATTGATACAGGTAAAGTAAGATATGAGTTTAGACCAATGGCTTATGTTTCTGAAGAAAAAGAAGGATCTAAAGTTAGTGCTTTAGGGGTTTATTGTGCAAATGACCAGGGCAAATTCTTTGAATATCAAGATAATGTTTATAAGAAATTAAATATTGCTATTAATAAGGAAAACAAACATCCAAAACGAAACGACATCTTTTTAAAGAAAGATATAAAGAATATCGCTAAAGAGTTAAAGCTAAATGAAGAGCAATTTAATACTTGTCTTGATGACGAAAAATATTCTTTAAAGCTCCAGGAAATAGGGCTTAAGGCAAGTAAACATGGCGTTACGGGTGTTCCTTATATTTTAGTGAATGGTCATGCTTACGCATCTAGTATTTCGTATAGCGGACTTAAAGCTTTAATAGAAGTTGGATTAAATGACAAATAAAATTAGTTTGCTTCTTACTAAAATAGAATTTTCTTTTAGATCTTTTGATGTGCTTTTTAAAAACTATAAATATTTATTGTTTATTTTAGCGTCTTCTCTATTTTTTATGGAACTAATTTATTGGTCGATGAACTTTCAAGTGATGATGATTTTAATGTCACACATTTCTATAAAAACCATGTCAGCTTTATTTCTTTCTATTTTTGAAGCTTTTGATAAACTCTCTTTATTTTTCATAACTTTAATTTCTTTAATACAAGGAACTACTTTAGCGGCGATCGTTTATGTTTATCGGCACCGAAGAAAAGTTGATAATAAATTGCTTGGTGAGGGATTGTTTATAAGCTTGTTATCGATACTTGGTATTGGTTGTCCGACCTGTGGCGCAACTCTTTTGTTACCTTTATTTACTCTATTTTTTGGATCTTTTGCATCTTTTTTATTAGATAAAATTTCTCTTTTTATTTTTCCGGGTATCTTAGTAGTTGCAATAATTGGTTTATATTTTGTTGGGAAGAATTTAGCCGAAGTAAAAATGCAAAATAAATTTAAGGTAGGATAAATTGCGTAAGGTTGTTTTATATAGTGGTAAGGTTTGTCCATTTTGTGAGATGGTAAAAGAATGGATGATTAATAATAATGTGGCTTTTGATGAAATTATTGTGGATGATAATCCACTTAAAATGAAAGAGATGATTAAGTTAAGTGGTCAGATGTCGGTACCATTTACCTATATCGTTGATGACAATAAAGAATATGGGATCTACGGTTTCGATCTTCCTAGTCTAAATAAATACTTATTAGAAGACGATTAAAACAATTGTAGCTAGTTAAGTTTAAGCTAAGTAAGATTAATTAGCTAAATTATTAAAGAAGAAATAAGTAACGATTGCTGGCCAAAAGATTGCCATTATAAAAGCAGCGATTATATCAGCTATGTTAGAAGCATTAATTAGAAAATGCACTAATGTGCCAATTGCACCTAAAAGGTAAATTAAGTTACTAGAATTAAAGAGGTTCCTAGCAATTTTGGTGGATTTTTCTCTTTCTCTTTTTATAACTTCTTTTCTGGTTTCGTAATTGGTTGACTTATCGTTTACTGCACTTTTATTTTCTTTTATTTTTTTATTTTTATTGGTTTTTTCTTTTTGAGAAAACGATTTTTTATTCTTCATGGCATACTTTACCTTATCTTATACTGCACGCTACTATCTTTGTTTTCAAAACATAAAGGCGCAACTTCTTTATCTAATTTATATTGCTTAGCAAAGCCGCAAGATATAATTCCATCTGGACTAAAGTTGGAGGTTCCAGTAATATCTTTCCATTTACCATCTCCTTTTTTAGTAAAGAAATAATCTATTTTACCATCGCAGTTAAAAGATAATTTGGCTGAATCATAATCTTTAGAATTACTTAAGACAGAAATTGTTAAAACGCTCTTACAAGATTTATCTTCAGTCATGCTAATTAAGAGCTTGCCAAGTTCGTCAATGGAATCGTCTTTTCTTTTGATTAATTCACCTTTTTGGCTATATTCATATTCTAGAGAATTTAGACGAATGATCGGCTCAACCTTGCTTACGGTATTTGTTTTATTATTGTTTCCTAAAAAGTAACCAAGTAAAACAAATCCTATCATTAGAATAATAGCTATCAATATTTTTTGACTTTGTTTAGTATTTTGCATTACCAACCTCCTGATGCTCCACCGCCTGAAAAACCGCCTCCACCAAAGCTGCTACCACCGCCAGATCCGCCGGAAGATCCTCCCCATCCGCCGCCAGCCCACCAAGAAGGCTCTTTTCCTTGTTTTTTAGCTTCTCTATAGTTTTTGGATACGAAATAATCAAAAGCAAAACCTAGACCGGTAAGAGCGGCTAGTAATATAAAGCTAATAAAGGTCCAGCTTAAAACTATTGCAGTAATAACACCGGTAACTAGTCCAATAATTCCGCCAGCCCACCAAGATTTAGATTTAGCTAAAAGAGAACCTAGATAACTAATAGCGGCGAATGAAATAATTAGTATGGATATAATGCCTTTATACGTTGATATATCTTTTTTTCTATCATTGTTTTTTATAGTAGTTCTATTTTCAGTTTGAGCTTCAATTTCGTCTAAAGCGAGTGAGATGCCAGATGCATAATGACTCTTTTGAAATTCTGGAGCCATTAGATTTCTAATAATTCTTCCTGCTTCGGCGTCTGTTATGAATTCTTCTAGTCCTCTTCCAACTTCAATTCGAATCTTATGCTCTTTAATAGCGATTAAAATTAAAGCACCATTGCTTTTGTATTTTTCGCCAATTCCCCACTTTCTGGCAACTTTAAGAGAATATCCTTCTAAAGATTCATCTTCTAAGCTTGATATAATAAGGATTCCTAATTCTAGGCTTTTTTCTTTATGAAGATTGTTTATTTTTTCAGTTAAAGTCTTATATTCGCTTATAGATAACACATTTGCTTTATCTACGATTGGCGATGTTAACTTTGGTGCATCTGGCACTTCTAAAGCAGTAACAGTAGATGTTACAAATAGTGACATAAAAAACGCACTAAAAATAAAGCCAAACAAGGTGATGAAAAATTTATTAGTTAGCATCGCGATAAAACTTATTTCTTGTTAGAAAAGTCAACTTTTGGGGCTTTTTCGGCACCCCCAGTTGATTCAAAGTATGGGCTTTGTTCGAAGTTGAACATTTTAGCAACTAATCCAGATGGAAAGGTTTGTAATTTAGTGTTGTATGGTTTCGCTATATTGTTATAGTCGCTACGAGCAACTTGAATACGATTTTCCGTTCCCTCTAACTGTACCATTAAATCACGAAAAGCTTCTGTTGCTTTAAGACTAGGATAATTTTCAGATACAGCAATTAACTTATTAAGTGAACCGGTCATGGCATTTTGTGCTTCCATGAATCTTTGGATGTCTGCTGTTGTTGCATTATCTGGTAATGTGACTTTTCCTACATTAGAGCGTTTTTCCGCTAAATCAGTTAGAGTAGATTTTTCAAAATCAGCAGCACCTTTTACTGTCGATACAAGATTATCTACTAAATCCATTCTCCTTTGATATTGTGTCTTAACGTTACTAAGAGAGGTTCTTACTTCTTCTCTACTCTTAATTAAGCCGTTATATGTACCGATCACCATAAGACCGATTAAAAGAATTAAAGCTCCAATAATGCTAGGAATTAACCATTTTTTATTCATTTTCCCTCCAATATATATTGCTTATAGTATAGTCGATTTTAGAGTATTTGTCTTAAGCTTATCTAACAATTAAGCTGGAGAAGGTGTTTTGCTTTTCGATTTCTTCTAAGGCTTTTTTGACACCAGGAATTGCTAATTCGTCTAACTCTTGAGAACTAATAAATCTTAAATCATCCATTTTGTCTTCTTCACAGATTTTAGGTTCGCCATTCCATTTGGTGATCTCGAAGTAAAAGTCGAAATATTCGTGATTTCCTTCTTTATGTTGCATAACATGTACTAATTTCGTGTCTTCTTCTTGGGCTTCAAGGTTTACTTCTTCTTTTAGTTCTCTAACCGCAGCGTGAATGGCGGATTCACCATCGTCGACATGACCTGCAGGAAAAGTGTATTCACCATCTCTATAGCCAGTATTAAATCTTCTAAGAGCTAAGAATTTACCTTCTTTTTTAATTAGCATATATACAGCCGCTCTAAATAGTTTACGTTCAGTCATTTGATTGTCTCCTCTATTATTTTATAAACGTTTTTTAGATTCTTTATTTCTCTTAAATTGTTTTGTTTAGTTTCTATACGGTTAATAAAATCTTCAATTTCATTTTTATAACCAGTCCTGCCAAAGCCACTATTTAAAAATGGTACATCGTAAGATACATAGCTCTTTTTTGCGACTTTTGTTAGGTTTTTATTTGCAACAGTTTTTATAAATTCAATTTTATTAAAATCTTCACATCTTATAATCTCCTTGTCATTAATACATTCAATTGAAAATTCAAATTTATTAGAGGCATTGGATAATTCTAATAATCCTATTTTTTGATTTTGAAATTTTACAAGTATTGTTAAAACGAATTTAGTGTCATTTATCCAGCATAGTTCTTTTTTAATGTCTACAATAGTTGAATTTATTGAATAACATAACAATTCTATAGCATGAATGTGAATAGCTAATAATGACGAATCAATAATGTTTTTACAATCCCAAAAAGGAGAATTTGGTTTAGCTGCGTAAGATTTTATTTTGATAAAATTAGTTTGATCAAAATCATTAGTTTTTTGTAATAGTAGTTTATAAAAGTCTGAATATTTGAAATTAAAACCAAAAGAAATGATAGTTTGATATTTTTCAATTAGATTAACCATTTTTTCGTATTGTTTTAATGAATAGAAAGGTGGCTTTTCTACAAAAATAGCTTTATTGTTTTTGCTTGATTTTTCTATATATTCTAAATGAACGTTTGGAGTTGCGCTAACGATTAGCGCATCTATAGATGAGAACAATTCATCATCTGTTTTTGCTATATTTTTAAAATTGTATTTTTTAGCTATGCCTTGAGCTTTTGTAAGATCTCTTGATTTGATAGCAGAGATCTCTATATTACCATTTTCTAATATTGCTGGTAATAAATTTTCTTGCATTTGATTGCCTAATCCTAATAATCCAAGCTTTAACATTATATTGTCTCCAAATATGAAATTAGAATTTTTACTATATCTTTTAGTATGCGTTTTTTATTTTTTATTGCCTCTTTTGTTCTATTGTTTGATAAATCAAAATCTGTTTTAATAGCTCGTTCGTTAGATCGCCTAACATAATCTGTTGCAAAATGTAGTGAAGTAAAAGAGACTTCTTTTGCCTGGCTTTCATTAAAATGTTTAATAGAGAATGCGATCTGAGATATTTCATTGTCTATTGAATTTATAGATAGTTTGTTGGTGATTTGTCTTTGAACATAATCTTCTTCAATTACTGTTGGAACTGAAACGTGGTATCCAGTATCTAGGGTTTTATGACTTTCTAAAAACTTATTTGGTAGATTTAGAATTTTCCCTACAACTTTATCGTGGTAAAGAATTAAAAATTTAGAAGGAGCGAATATTTTCTTATATATATCGTCAGGAGTTCCTAGCGTACCTAATTTTCCTATATAAATTATTTCAGGAGCTCCCAGCCTGCATAATCTTGTGGTTATTTTTGCACTGATGTCACCCCAAAAACTAAACTTTACACCCAAAAGATTGATGATAGAGTTAGTTTTAATATTTTTATAGCGTATAGAAATGTAATAATCATTTTCATGAAGACTTATTTGTTCTAAAAATCTTTTTTTCTTAATTTCTTTTTCAATTTCGTCTATATATCCTAAAATTATAGTTTCGTCTTTTTTTATTATTTTAGAGTCGAGACCAGTCCATATTGGCAAAGCAGACTCTGCTAGAGGATATCTAATAATTTTAACCTTTATTGAGACGGTAAAAATATCTAATACATGTTGGAGCATGCTCGCATAATGCATCGTGTAATCGTGTCCACAACCAACTGCTACTACAAAAATTTTTTCACCTTTGTTATTAATACATTTATAAAAAGAAGGTCTTAAAAAATTGAATCTTTTTGATGTTGGATTATTTTGGAAAGGTATTTTTGTTACTTCTGTAAAATTTAGAAAAGTTTGAAGTTCTTCAAAATGTTGAGGTAATATACCATGGACTTCAAAAGTATAATTTTCCAGTAAACATTTTCTAATAGCTGTTTCGGGAAATTTTTGTATACAATATTCATCTATAGAATCAAACATAGTATGATCAAAAGCTTTTGATCTAACCATGTCTTTATGATTATTCTTTATTGGATTTGTATAAAGATATTTTAAGTCTCTGATACTTTCGGTGCCTATTAATTGATAATCTTCTACTGTTGCAATTCGGTGTTGTATTGACGTCAGAAAAGAAAGTACTTTTGCATCATTGCAATTTTTTAATAAGTCATAAGTAGATTTCATTGTTATGATTTTAACTTTCTTATTTTTAAAAATACGCCCTTTAGGGGCGTATTGATTTTAATTAATAATTAATAATTAATGAAAAATGATTTTTTTAAAAAATAGTGCTTTATTGTTATATTAATCATTTTCTTCATTGATTATAAAACTAATATGTTTTTAGAGTTTTGTCAAGAGTATTTCCATCCTCACCTCTCAGCTGCAACACTCTCGCACATAAAAAGAGGCATCAGCTTAAAATTGTTGATTTAGATGTTTTACTTCTCAATTAATTTACCATTATGTAGCTCTAATACTATATCGGCAGCTTGTTCTAGTTTTTTACTGTGTGTCACAATAATCACACACTTATTTTCCTTATGAGCTATATCTTTTAGAAGCTCGATAATATCTGTGGCTGTTTTACTATCTAGATTACCGGTTGGCTCGTCTGCAAGAATTACTGGTGCTTTAGAGCTTATTGCTCTTGCTATCGCTACACGTTGTGCTTGTCCTCCTGATAACTTTAGAACATTTTTATTCATATGCTCTTTTTTAAGTCCCATTTTGAGTAAAGTTTCATCTGTAGCTTTTTTATCTACTAACTTTAGATTTTCTAAGGGAGTTAGATAATCTATTAAATTATAATTTTGAAAAACTAAGGAGATATTATTTTTTCTATGGTAAGAATAGCCATTTAATTTAATGTCGTAACCATTAAATAGAATAGTTCCATTTGTAGGCTCTTCAAGGCCAGCTAGTAAACTTAAAAGAGTGGACTTACCTGCTCCGGATTGACCAACAATTGCGTAAAACTTGCCTTTTGAAAAGCTATGGCTAATATTATCTAAAGTTTTTTTGGTTGCTTCTGGGTATTTATAATTAATATTTTTAAGACTAATAATTGACATATTTCCTCCTAGTTTAGGTTTGTTAATATTTTTCTTGGTGATTTAAACATGATCGGGAGTAAAGAAATAAAGAGAGGGATTAATAGGAAGCCTAGTCCTATTAAGGAAAGTAGAATTATTGTTGGAGCATCTAGTGATGCTATTTTTATAGACCCTATAGCTTCATTATTTGCTAATACTTGGGTTGTTATAACTTTAGAAAAATAGGAGCTGAAAATTAAGCTGACTACTATTGGAATAAAGGATAAAATAAGAAGTTCTATTATAAATTGGCAAAATATTTGAGTTTTTGTAATACCGATGGATAATAAAATTCCTATTTCGTGAATCCGATTTCTAATATGGAATACCAATACTAAAGTTAGAACGGTTATACTGGCTAGACTGGTAAGAACTATGCTAGATAGAATTATTTGCTGAAGGCTTTTTATGTTAGCTAAGAATTCTTGATAACTATTAGAAATTTTAGATATTTCATAATCTTCGTATCTCGGTAGAAGTTTTTTGACTTTATCTTCTAGCTCTTCTTCTACTTGTTTATTCTCTGAAAAAAGATCTAAATTTTCTAAGTTTGGGTTAGCTTCCAATTCCTTTAGCGTTTTAAATGTAGTAATGATCTGATTTTCTGCCATATCGCTATCTAGAATTTTGGGCTTTTCGTTTTGCCCAGTGAAAATACCAACTACTTTTACTTTTATCTTTTTATGATCTTTTTCTATTTCAAAATGATCACCTGATTTTAGGTTGTTTTTAGTTGCGAATTCTTTATGGATCAACACTTCTCTTTTTGAGCTATCGCTTGGTAAGGAACCAGAATCTAATTTATATAAATTAGATGTAAATTCATTTAATAGATTGATAGATTTAGCTCCAAGGAAAGTAAGTTTTTCTTCTTGTTTTTGATCTAACGTTAAACCGCTGGTATTATCTGTGACGGTTTTTTGATTAATCGGCGAGACTAATGCACTAGCTTGGTAATTAGATTTCGTGATTTCTTTTAGATTAATTAATTTTTGAATATCTTTTTCATTTAGATTTTCATGATTCTTATTTTTAATATTAATTCCAAAAGGTACGGTCTTTTCGATGCTTTTTTCTAAACTATCTAGGTTAAATTTTATAGATGAGATAAAGAAGAGGAGTAAGAGCGTAATACTAATTATTAAACTAAGTAATAGGTTTTTCTTTGGTCTTCTTCTTATGGATAGCCAGGCTTTAGTAAAAATATTCATTACTTTACCTCGGTCAATAGTTCTTTTGGCGATTTATCGATAATCTTTTTAGATGAGATGGTAGTGGCAATTAGGATGATAATAATCTCTAATCCAATAACACCTAAAATATCTGTTGGCTCAAGAGAGATGTTGATCTTATCTAGATTTTTAGATGAAGTGACAGAATCGGCGTCTGCTCCTAAAGATAATCCTTTTAGGCTAGCTGAGGCGGATTTTTCTGTACTTTTAGCGGCATTTTGGACGATATTGTTACCAACATTTTGGGCAATTGGCTTAACCATAAAGTAAGAACCAGCTATACCAACGCTTGCTAAGATGATTATTTCGAAAATGTGCTGCAATAAGATGTCTTTTTTAGTTTTACCGATAGATAATAGAATTCCGGTTTCGTGCTTTCTTTCATTAATCCAAAGATAAAGAATTAAGGCGATAATGGTAATTCCAAAGAAAAAACTTGCAAGTAACATTCCATCTATTAGGCTGTAAATATTTTTAACAGTAGCTGTTACGTTAGTAAGATTTTGACTGTTCTTTGTAAGTTCATATTTTTTCCAGTCTAAAGGTAACTTTTTAAGATCTTCAATAGTTTTATCTATATCTTTGTCTGTAAAGAAAGTTGCGTCTTGATAAATTTCATTAGCTTTTGTTGTTTTGTTTAATTTTTGGACACTTGTAAGATCTGCAAAGAATAGGTTTTCAAATAACTCCATCTGGTAACTAGCAGTTTTTGGATTTTTACCATTAAATAGCCCGACTATTTCAAGTTCTGCTTCTTCAGTTGATTTATAACGATTATCTGAATCATAAGGATTAGCTTTAAGTTTAATTTTACTTCCTAGTTTCAAATTATTCTTTTTAGCAAAATCTTCATGAACTAAAATCTTATTTTGATCTTTTTCATTAATATGGCGTCCGGCGGTTAGCTTTATGGCATTAGATCTAAATTTGTTTTCTAGTTCAGATTTATTGACACCTAAGATTGTTGTAGCGTTACCGAATTTCTTATCTTTTTCTTTATTGTAGCCTGATTTTCCATTCGGCAGTGGGACCAATTTAGTGTTTATAAAATCGACAGTAGAATTCATCCTTTTAACGTAATCGCTAATGTCTTTTGATTCTACGATCTGATCGATCATGGAACTTGATACAGTTCCTGATCCACGATCTGTTCCTGGATTGGTTCTTTGATTATTACCTAATGTAAAACCAAGTCTTAAAGCTTTGCTAATGTTTTTGGCTTCAAGATCTGTAGATTTTTTAATAACCAAGCTACTAAGCAAGGTTAAAGATAATATGAATAAGATTGTTAAAATGATAAGTGATTTTAGTTTTTTTCTTGTTATATATAACCAAGATCTTTTTAGAAAATTCATATAACTCCTTTCGTATACTATTTAAATTTAGTATTTGAATGTGAATTGAATATGAATTTTTGAAATTTTATTTAATTATTTTGCCTTTATCTTTAAAGAAGATTTTAAAAGATACAATATCTTGGCTAGTATCGAAAGAAAAATCTAAACCTTTGGCATCTAATAGCAATTTGGTGATATAAAGTCCCATTCCACTTCCTTGATAATCTTTATTTTCTAAATGATAAAAAGGTGTGAAAACTTTTTTAATTTGCTCTTTTTTAAATGGTCTTTCGGCTTGATTCTTAATAGATAATTGATTTTTGTTGTAGATAATCTCTATTTTGCTGTTTCTCTTACTATGTACTACAGCATTAGAGATGATGTTGGACAAAACATGTTTAAGTAATTCAGGGTTTATTTTGTAAGTTACATTTTTTAGCTTAAGAGAAAGAGTAACATTTTTCTTTTTTGCTAGTTGTTCGTAATTTTTAATAATTTCTTTGATTACCGTATCGATACGGACTACTTTTTCATTCTTTAGAGCATTGTCCGTAGTTTTACTAGCTTTAATAATATCTTGAATCATTTGATTTAATTTATCTATCTCTTCTATGGATTTGGTTAGATATAGATCATGGTTGGTGTAGGGTTCTATTTTAAGTAGCATGCTTTCTAGAATAATTCTTAGGCTAGCAAGTGGTGTTTTTAATTCATGTGAGGTGGCTTGTAAGAATAAAATTTTCTCTTTTTCTAGATTTAAACTCTTTTGATGCTCTATCTTAAGCGACTTTATATGAAATAATAAAGATTCATATAAATCATTAATGTTATTAGATAAGATATTAATTTCATTGTTAGAATTTGTTTTATATTGAGGTTTAATGCTTAACTCTTTCATTAAACTAGTAGTATTTTTAAGTTTTTTAATTGGACCTGTGATTGATTTGCTATAGAAGAAGGAAAAGAATAAGGCGATTATTAAAGATAGCAGAAAAGTAAAAGGAAGACTTACTAAAGTAATTTGTTTAGCTTCTTCAATGGATCTAACATCCATGAAGATGGTGCCTAAGATTGTTTTATTTTCTTTTGAATTAGCTTTAAAGTTCTTTAAAAGAATGGAATTGTTATCTAAATTTTCTCCAGCAATGTTTATAATGGAAGAATCTATTTTCTTGTCTGATACGATCTTTAATTCCTGATAGCCTTGGTAAGACATTTTTTTACCATCTATTTCTAGAGTAATGTTTAGGTTATTATTTTTGGAAAAAGTATTTGTAAGATCTTTTATTTGATCTAGCTCTTTATTTTCTATTAAAGAAAGATAACTCGTGGTTAAATTGTTTAGCTCCGATTCCTTTTGTTTTTGGTAAGCAATTGGCATGAAAAGAAAAATTAGACCATGTGCGATAAGGATCACGATAGTTAAAATAATAGTCTGAGTAATAAAGGTTTTAGGAAAGATCTTTAGGTTCTTCATATGAGTAGCCAACTCCACGAATGGTTTTAATAATATTAATAGGCAATTTCTTGCGAATGTTTTTAATATAGGTGTCGATAATGCGATCGAAAGGCATCTCATCTTGATACAAATAGTCCATAATCTCATTTCTAGTTAGAATGCGATTAGGATTATTAATAAGTAAATTAAGTAGATCTATTTCTTTAGGTTTTAGATCAATCTCTTGGTTATTTACTTTGCTTTTATAGTTTGAAAAATCGATTTCTATATTGTTATAAATCCACTTCTCTACTTTTTGTTGTCTACGAAGAAGAGCTTTAATATGTTTTTCTAAAATTACTAAAGAAAAGGGTTTAGTGATGTAATCATCGGCTAAGTTGTTAAAACTGGTAACTTGTGTATCTTCGTCTATTAAGGCAGTTAGCATGATTACTGGTACGTTACTAGTTTTACGAATCTCTCTTAAGAACGCAGTGCCAAGAGTGTCGGGTAACATTATGTCCAAAAGAATGATGGATGCTTTGTCGATATAAGGTAGAGCTTGATTAGCACTTTTAGCTTTTATTGTCTTATACCCTTTGTTATTTAAAAAATTACAAATACCTTCGCGTATTTGTTCTTCGTCTTCTATTACTAAAACGATTGGTTGCATATTAAAAATAATTTTAGATTAATTCTAGAATTATTTTACATTAATCTAATTTTCTAGCAATTACTATAATGGTGCTTTCAGTAGCGTTTAATACTTCGCATAAAACAAAATTTCGCATATCGTTTAGTTCTACGACTTTTATTGTGTCGCCATTTAAAATCATGTTTTTGGTTAGTAATCTTTTTATTTCTACCGGTTGATTTTTCTCTTTTAAAAGCTCTAATTGTTCTTTAGATGCATAAAGTATTGGATAGATGGTATTTGTACTGACATTTATTCCATTTTCTAAAGTGTTGGTATTATTTTCCATTTTTGCTTTTCTCATTGAATTTTGCCAAATGTAAAATAACAAACTAGGAATTAGAATTACTATGTTTAGTAGATAAATAACGGTGAAAACCTTCATCTCTGATTCACTAGCAGATAAGGCTTTAATTTGAGACAAAATGAATAAGATGACAGTAGAAGTACCTGTAATAAAGGCTAAGATTTTAGAGACTAAATATTTATCTATTTTCATGTTGATTATGCTTAGATTATAGCTTTTAAAGTGAGTGGAAACCACATAAGGTGATAAAATAATGGATTGATAGTGATTAAAACGGATAAGGAGAGATTTGGTGTGCTAACGAACAAATGTGCTAGCTATCAACTTCAACGAAGAATTTCTCGCCAATCTCTACTACTCTTTTTGTTTGTTTATTGTAAATGTAATATTTAATCCAGTGTCTACCATTATATTGCTCTGTTTCGTGATTGATAAATTCGTTTGAATTTTTATCACCACTAATTCTGCGTGCTTCAAATAGACTGCCTCGAATATCCGGAGAGTTCATATCGTTTAATACTTGCCAGCGAATTCCATATTGATGTTTATCATAAATATTTGCTTGAAATTTAAGACGTTCTCCAATACCTGTAAATTTACGACATTGCTTCGTAATAGCTGTTCCTTTTGCTCGAAGTTCACTGATGCCGACTTTGCGAAGTGTGCCATCGGTCTCAATGCCCCAGCCACGCCGACGAAGTGGTTCAAGTTCAATTGGATAGTCATTGATGTTAGCGGGAAACGAAGTACTGAGTACCGAGCGTAACTTAGGTAAATTAATTTCAGCAAAACCCTCATATAGCATATTTCGGGCGTTAATAAGGAATTTCAGAATGATTTGCTGTTGCATTGCGTCGATTCGGTCTGCTAAATCATCCGAAAGAGGTTCAAGAGTAATGGTCAGCTTATTGTGAGGAACATTAAAAACGTGAATAGCTCCATCAAGGATATTCATGAGGTCGTCGGCATAAGAAAATTTATCTTCATAAAGGTTACATACGAGGGCCGTGATGCAAATTGACGATAAAGTATCAGTAAGTCCTGCCATATCACGCATACGTTTGAGAATGAGGATCATTGCTGGCAGAAATGTATTATCGCTTGCGATAGCGGAAAACCATTTCACTAATTGTTTTGTATCACTTGAAAACCATTCGTTTGTGCTACGACGTGCTGCATAACGGTTCGTTTGAATTGATTTAATGGGTACATAATCGACATGAAAAGCTACTTCGGTATTGTTATCGGTTGAATGAAGAACGCGTTCACAGGATTCACGCTTCTTTTTGTCAAGTTTATCGTTATACTCATCGCTCAACACATTGCGAACGTCTGTAAGCGAGCTAGCTGCATCAGGCCAAGCGGTACGCTCAAGGACGATATCGACATCATATTCTCCGGCAACGCCGTGAGGACTTTGTTGTGCCGTTAGAGGCCGAACGGTTGTACCCATTGCGTATGAACCTTGTGAATAAATCTCTACATCACCTTCGTACTTAGTTGCAAAAAGTGAAAGTGTTTCATCAAGTTTTTGGTCAATACTGTTTGCCTGTGAGCGCGTAAGAACTATATTTGTGAGATATTCTTCGAAAAGTGAGTCATAACGGTTATAGATCATAAACTGTAATTCTCCATATACGAGTAACTAGCCATGAATCACGAAGACGCATCCAACTACGCATTAGAGGATTCATAAGACGACGTGAATCTTTTGCAAATTGTGTTGATAGTTTGTCGATTTGTGCGTGGTTTGGTTTATTTTCTGGTTCTATTTCCGTATTGGGTCCGAATGATTGCTGTTCCCAGGCTTCTTGTATTTGTTGCTCCGTTAGTTCCTTGACAGCTTGAATGTAGAGGGTGTAACGCCCACCGTGCCATTTTGACTCGATTGTTAACAATACTCGGTAATATTCATTTTCTTCTTGAATCTGATGAAACATATCACGAATTTTAATTATATCAGAGGTGTTTTTTGTACGTCTGCGAATTCGATAGCACATTTCTACACGTTTAAATACTGATTTACTAGCTGCTGCGACGAGCTCTCTGTGCTTCGTCGCTTGATCTTGGATATTTTTAATAACAGAGGCGAGAACTGCCGAGCTGAGAAGACTAACAAGTAGTGTTGTAATTATCTCTGAATTATTCATAAACACATTATTTTTCCCCTGTTTTTTATTTATTTGCTCACCCTCACTCGTAAGCTGTTTTTATTTTACCTCTAGATAAGAGGCTTTTGCAATGTCGCGAGAATTATTACTTAATATGCTTATGCTTAGGTCGAGCTATTTATACTCATATATCAAATTTACTTTAAGATCGATAAGATGAAATTATATAAAATGTCTATGTATTTAATATTATTAAAATAAAAAATATAGTATATATGATCAAAATAAAATTGACAGTTCGTCTTTATACTGTATGTATTAACTAATGATCTAAATCCTGTTAATAGAGAGTTCCGAAAGGTTATTACTCTAAAGGGCTTTCTTTGAGACTTTGTTATTCAAAAGTTATTAAGGGTAAAATTTGTGAGATTATGAGGTATTTTATTCTTAATTTATTCAAAAAGGATTAATCTCGTTTTGTTTTAAAAAATAGGCATCTATGCTCAGAAATTTGGAAATTGATAGATATGAAATAAGGAAATATTTTTTTTCGCAACGGTGTATTATCTCTGTTGTTGATAAAAATGATGTCGATGACGGTCGGGGTTATCGGCGGCGACGTTCTTGCAAAAATAGGCACAACTGACATTCTTGATTTTATAGAAAATGTTTCAAACAGCGATTAAATGTTCTTTAATGTGTTTTCAATTCAAAAATTCAGGAGCTTATTTTTTATAAAGAATTTATTTGTGGCATGAAAAACGATAATTTTATAATTAACGAAATCAGCCCATTTTCTTACAGAGGTTTCCTCTATAAAACAGGCTGATAATACCAAAAATCTGTTATGGTGACCCCACCGGGAATCGAACCCGGATTGTCAGGATGAGAACCTGGTGTCCTAGCCGTTAGACGATAGGGCCAAATACGAATTTAATTATATCAGATTACCTTAAAATCTTATAAAGCATCGTATCTTTTAAGAGTTATATAGAGATTTATAGATAGTCCTATAGTAATGGTTCCTAGAGACATCTCTAGAATTTTTATGTAAGATAAGACGTCAAGGGCGCTTAAAGATAAAGTAGTGTAAGTGGAAAATGTTACTAAGATGGTTAATATTGAACCAATAAGAATAGATAATAGAAAAACTATTATTCCTTCTATAAGTCCGGATACTAGATAAATGTATGCTATATCCTTTTTTGTTGCACCAAAAGTCTTATAAACACTAAGTTCTCGCTCTGCTCTTTTAAGAGTAAAGTGCCAAAGCCTGTAGTTTAAGATAATGCTAAATAAAATTACAAAAAATAAAATTAATGTATAAGGTGTGGAGATATCGCTTATTAAATTGGAATCTAATTTTAGAAATAATGTGTATAAAATTCCATAGGAAATAGTAAGTAAGATAATGGTAAAGAATGATTCAGCTTTGTTTGCTGTTAGATTAGATAAAGATAATTTTAATAGTAAAGATTTCATTTAATATCTAACCTTTCCATCTTCTAAATAAATTACCTGGTCCGCTAGTTTTGCAAAATTGTAATCCTTTGTTGCCACAATAACTGTTGCCCCAAATTCATCTCTTGCGATACGAAAATTTTTCATAATATTTTCAAAAACGCCGTCCTCGTTCTCAAGCATTGGTTCGTCACAAAGTATTAGTTTTGGCTCGTTGATTAAAGCTCTAACGACGTTAATTTTTCGCTTCTGGTCACTAGTAAGGTTTGTGGCTTTTTGGTTTATCAAGTCAGTAAGATCGAAAGCATCTAAAAGGGATTTTAATCTGTCTTCTTCAATATCTATGTATGATTTTAAAAAGTAATTGGGAATTAAAATATTATCCATAATGGATAGGTTTTCTTTCAGAAAAATTGGGTAAGATAAAAAACCAATATTCTTTTTTAGATATTCATTTCGCTTTTTAGAATCAAAGTTTGTAATAACTTCATCTTCTATTTCGATTGATCCACCATCTTCTTTTAATAGTCCGGCAATTATTTTTAAAATTAAGCTTTTACCACTATTTTCTTTTCCAGTAATAGCAATGATTTCACCTTGTTCTATAGCTATATTAATTCCGTTTAAAATATTCTTTCTCTGATGCTCATCTTTTTTCTTTAAATTTTTAATAACTAAGAAAGCTTCGTCTGATGGAGATATTTTAACTTTTGAAAATCTAGGAGTTCTTTTTAAGGATGTGTGGAGTTTTTGGCTATGCATTTTTACCACTCAGTTTCTAAGTCTAATTGATTCATCGGTATATTCTTGTCTAATGCATCGATAGCGCGTAATAGCCTCTTAGGTGTAATGTCGGCTTTTATTAGATAAGCATCTGCGAGTTTTTCCATATTTAATCTTGAAGCGTCGTCTTGGACGAAATTGGTTAATACTATAACTTTAGTATGTGGTATTAAATTTGCTTCTTTATTGCGAAGTGCTGCTAGAATATCGTCACCACGTCTTTCAGGAAGCATAATATCGAGTAAGATAAGATCGTAGTCTTTGTTGCGTGCAGCAACTAAGCCGTCATTACCATCTACTACCCAATCGACAGTGAAGCCAGCTTTCTTTAAACTTCTGACGTACATTTCTCCAATAAATCGGTCATCTTCTATAATGAGAACTTTTTTAATTGACATTTTACCCTCTAAACATTGCGTGGTTGTTTATAAACGCATCACTATTATTGTTCTTTTCATTTATTATATCGACATTTGTACCATCTGTAGATAATAAACGGTTTTTGATTGATTCGTAAGTTGGAATGGTGAAGGTAAATGTTGATCCTTCTCCATCGATACTTTTTACACTAATTGTGCCACCATGACTATCTACAATTGCTTTTGCTATATAAAGACCCATGCCTGTTCCGGCTACAGTCTCTCTAGAGCGATGAGAACGGTAAAACTTCCTAAATAAGTTTTTAATAACACTTTCTGGCATGCCAATACCACGGTCTGTAACAGAAACTGCCACATAATCCCCTTCTTTTTTAGCACTGATATCGATTGTGCCACCAGGATTGGAGTATTTAATAGCATTATCTATGAGGTTTGACATAACTTCGGAGATGCTTGAATGGTCTGCCGCAACGGTTGGCAAATCGCTCGGTAGATTAACGTTTAATAATCTATTTTGTGATGATGCACGCATTCGCATATCGTCGGCAATCGTTGAATAAATAGAACGAATAGAATCTTCTTTAAGACGTAATTGAAGATGTCTCCTATCATATCTTGAGGTGTTAAGAATATTGTTGATATATCCAGAAAGACGATTAGCAGATACGGTAAGTCTTTCGAAGAGCACTTTTTCTTCGTCTGAAGTTCTGTCTGAAAGTTCATCGTTTAGTACTTCAAGATAACCACGAATAATGGTGATTGGACCACGAAGTTCGTGAGCCGCAAAAGCAATAAAATCTAGCTCTTCTTCTACTGGTAGATAATCTTCAGTACGCTCGACGGTTATAATCACAATTTGTGCATCCGATCCTTTATGAAAATTTACGTAACAATCATACATTTTTCTGCCATCTTCACCAGCGATTTTATTAGATACCCGATGAAAAACAGTCTTTCTTCTGATTGCTCCCTTATTAGTATCACCTAACCATTCTTTGATTCCGACGCCGTGTTCAAAAAGCAGGTTTAACCTTGGTCTAGAGCTAGTATCTAAGTTAACTGGCGCCGAATTATTATAAAATGCAATTTTATAGTTCTTATCTAAAATAATAATTCCAGTGTTTATTTCATTTAAAGCTAAATGGAGTAGATTTGCTTCTTTACTATCTAAAACAGCATTATCTGGATTTTCACCTTTTTCGGCAGATAAAGAATAAAGAATATTTAAGATTCTAGATAATCCAGTAGATTGGTATTTTGGTGTGTTAGGGTTTGGTGGTTGTTTTGTGCTTGTTTCACTAGAGATACTAGTAATAGCATCGATAATTGTATTTACTGGTCCAGCAATAATCTTTGTAGATATTGAGCTTGTAATAATATAAGACCCCATAACGACTAGAATCAAAATCCAATAATTTAGATCTGTTGGTTGAGCTATAGATAATACGATTAAAAGTGTTCCTACAAGAAAAGAAATTGCGATACTGGATAATAGCACTGCTATTACCCTTCTGGTATGCATGTAAATAGTAAAGTCACGAATTGTCTTTTGTTTTTTTACCATGTTGGCACCTTATCGCTTGCTATAGCTGTTACCCATAATTGACCTCTGACTACTTGGACTGGCTTTCCGCTATCGTCAATAATTTCTAAGGCGTCTTTTACGTTATTGCGTCTCCATTTTACATTAAGAACAATACCGTTTTGGAATAGCCACGCCCTTTTACCACTAGAAAGAGTATCAATATTTAGATGATGGCCATCTGACTGGTAGCGAGTATCAGCATTAATAACTAAAACAGCAGATGGGGATATTTGTCCTTCTTCTCTATCGTTATGAGGAACACCATTTTGGGTTCTAAGATAAGTTCTTGTCTCAGGATTATAAGTAAATTCTGAATTATATGCTCCAAATGAAACATTTGTAGAAAATTTTGTTACTTTAACATCGGTATTTAGGATCTGGGTATTATCTGTTCTAACAAGGGGTTTAATGTTTGGTTCTTTAACACCTTTGTTTTTAGATAGTTCTGTAAGTTTACCTAGATCGGAATAAACATTATGTGGTGCGTAACGGTCATTAGATCTCCAGAAAAAACCAGAATTAAAAAATTGATCCAAATCAACAGCATATTTGCCAGATCTTATCATTTCAAGCCCATCTGGACTTCCACCAACATGAGCAAGTCCACAGTTATAACCAGTTGCCCAGTCTATGTAATATTGTCTGACGGAACGAATCGGTCCAATAAGTCTTGGTTCTTCGTTTTGCCAAATACTTAAGAATCTAGTAATACCGCCTTCGGCTTGAGCTTCGAAAACCATACCAGCTTTTTTAAGTCCAGATTGTGGCCTAGCATCTATAGAGTTTTCAATAATAGAACAAACTATATGTTTTTTTGTCGCAGCTTCATCTGGTAATTTAAGTCCGGATAGTTGAGAAAAATATTCTTTAGGTTTTTTCTCTACTACTTTTTTTGTGTATTTACCTTCGATGATTTTTTCTGAGTTATTATTATTTTTTGACATCAAGAAAAACGAAATAATTAAAATTAGCAGAATAAAAACTACTAATCCTACTAGGGTTATTTTTTTATGATCTTTTAGCCATTGATTAATATCGGCTATTTTTTTATTTAGAGGATTATTTTTATTTGTTTTATTGTCTTTGATAACATCAAGCATTGCTCTTTTAGGCTTGTTGTCTATGTTATTAAGATTCATAACTATATTATACTTCTTATGTTTAAAAAATAAGAATATTATAATTAGAGACAATAAATAGATTTAAAGAGATGAAAAATGACAAAATTTGAAGCAAAAAGGATTTATGAAGATTTATCTAATGACGATGGCTATCGAGTTTTAGTAGATAAATTATGGCCTCGTGGAGTTAGCAAAGAAAAGGCCAATTTGGATGAATGGTGTAAAGAAGTTGCGCCAAGTAATGAGCTAAGAACTTGGTTTAGTCATGATCCAAATAAATTTTTAGAGTTTAAGGAAAAATATTTAGAAGAGCTAAGAAATAATAAAGATTTAAAAGAGATATTGAGTAGATGGAATAAAAAAGATAAAGTTATATTGCTTTATGGAACAAGAAACAAAGACTGTAATCAGGCTGTAGTGTTACTTGAATATATTAAGCAAATAGTATAATTAATTACGAGTTTTTCCATGATTATTTCCATATTCTCATTTAAAATGGAATATTTATTTTTATTTAATCTGAGAAATATAAAAGCACGCTAGTAAGTTAGGCGTTCTTGCAGGCTATAGAGTTTTTTAAAACGTAGAAAATTGTTCCTTTTTTCGTTTAATTGGTTTAGTTAATTGTGCCTCTTAATTCTATAACTCTATAACCTATAAGGGCATCTAATAATTTAAAGTATTGATTATATTTGCTTAAAAATCCTCTCTGTTATGAGAGGATTTTTTTGTTTTAAGAGCTTTATTAAATATGTTTTATTAAAATCTAAATTAATTTTAATAATTTATTTAACAATTATCTTGTCTTACGGCTTCTATAGCAGTTCTTAGACGATTAATAGTTTTTTCTTTGCTAATAACTTCTAGTGTTTTATCTAGTTCTGGGCTAAATGGTGCCCATGTTGTAGCGATTCTGATTAGGCTAAATAAGATACCTGGTTTTTGACCTGTTTTTTCAAGTAAGTTGTTTAATACATCCATAATATTCTGGCTTGAAAAATCATCAATAGCACTAAAATCTGAAGTTGCTGATTCTAAGAGACTGATCAAGTCTTCTTTCGGTAGTTTCTTTAGTTGTTTATTACCATTAATAAGGTCCATGTCTATTTTTGGTTCAGTAAAGAAATAATTTGCATGATCCGTTAGATCTCTTAGGGTTTTTAGTCGATCTTTGATTAGTAGTAATACTTGTTTTTTATAAGGTTCATCGAAATCTTTGGCGCTTTCTGGAAAGAACTCTTTTGCTTTTTCATATAGTTCGCCTAAAGATAATCGTCTAATCCATTGTCCATTTAGCCAAATTAGACGTGCTTCATCGAATCTTGCTGGTGATGTCTGAACTCTTTTTAGGGAGAATTTTTCAATTAACTCTTCTTTAGAAAAGATTTCTTGTTCCGTTCCGTCATTCCAGCCTAAAGTTGCTAAGAAATTAATTAAAGCTTCAGTTAAAATACCATCTTTGTGGTAGTCTAATACGTCTTTTGCTCCATCTCGTTTAGCGAGTTTTTTCTTACCATCTATAGCCATTACAAAAGGTAGAGTTGCAAGGACTGGTTTTTCAATTTCTAAAGCTTCGTAAAGATTTAAAAATTTTGGTACTGATGAGATAAATTCTTGAGATCTCAAGATGTGAGTAACGTGCATCAAATAATCATCTATGATATGACAAAAATTATAGGTTGGATAACCATCTTTTTTAATTAAGATAAAATCGTCTATAGCTTCTTCACCGGCAGATAGTTCGCCCATAATAGCGTCTGTCCAAGTATAACGTTTTGGTGAAGATTTAAATCTTAAGGCCTGTGTTCCATCCCACATAGGAGGATTTTCAGGTCGATGATCTCTATAAAGGAAAGGTTTCTTGTTATCTCTTGCTTCTTGTCTGAAAGCATCTAGTTCTTCGCTAGTGTATGGATCTGCATAGGCTAATCCTTTTTCGATAAGTCTCTTAGCCCATTCTTTATAAATATCTAGTCGTTCGGATTGCAGATATGGTCCATTTGGTCCACCAATATCTATACCTTCTTGCCAGTCAATACCAAGAGATTTTAGGCTTTTTATGATTTGTTCAGTTCCACCTTTTACTTCTCTCTTTTTGTCTGTATCTTCAATACGTAAAATAAAAGTTCCATTATTTTGCTTTGCAAGTAGCCAAGCAAAAAGAGCGGTTCTAACTCCGCCGACATGCATAAAGCCAGTTGGGCTTGGTGCGAATCTAGTTACTACTTTTTGTTCACTCATTAAGATAATAATAGCAAAAGTAAACTACTAATAACAGACATGGAGGATTGTTTAAAGGCTTAAAGCAATTGATTTGATTTGGTCAGTACTTAAATTAGCATTGCCCTCTATGGTGTATAGAATGCCACGATTTACCCAAGTGGCTTTAACATTACCCCAAATGTAGATAGTAAGCCCACGGTCTGTATAAGTTTCGTATTTATCGTTAGCTTTTGGTTTAACTACGTTGTCTAATAACGCGTAAGAATTGTAATTAGATGTTTCCTGATAAATAGTATATTTGGCTTTATTGTCATTGTCTGAATAGTCTATTGTCACCTTATTATTATCTAATTTGGCTAGTGAAGACATCCTGTATCCGTCTGGAATATAAGATGGATAAGAAGCACTAATGCCAGACTTTTGATTAGAAAAAGTTAATGCAATTTGAGGCATTGAAATATAAACTAAGACAGACAAAGTTATTACTATAAAGATAGATAATAAAGCTATAAGTTTAAGTCTTCTCTTGCCTTCGCCTTTTACTCTAATTTTAGGTTTTTCGGACTGATCTTTAGCAGTTTTAACTGCTTGCTTTAAAACGAGTTCTTTAATTTCATTAGCGGGTAATGATTGTTTAACGCTTTTGTTTGATATGTTTTGGGATATTCCTTTAGAGCGTAAAGTATTCTGGTTTCTTACAGTTTTTGCGACAAATGTTGTTCTAGATGTGACTGGTTTAGCTGCAGGTCTTACATCGCTAAATTTTCTTTGACTTCCAACGCTAGTTCTATTTGTTACTGGCCTTTGGGCAGCTACCTTAGCAGTTGGCGATGTTTTTTTAATAGGAGCAGTAGTATTGGTGACAACTTTAGGTTTTTCTTTCGTAGTCGATAATTTTACATTCTTGTGATTTTGAATGATATCGCCATATTTTTTTGTTGATAAATTTCTCGATACAATAGGCGCTTTAGATGTTCTTTGAACTTTTGGGCTTTTTACTGCCCCTCCACCTTTTACAAAGTCTTTACTCGTTTTTTTTATTATGGGTGTACTACCAGGATTTGCTTTTGGTTTTTTAACAAACTTACGATTTAAAGTACTACTTCTACTAGTAGTGCTGTGCATAGATTTCGAAGCAACGTTAGATGGTTTGGCAATTGAGCTAGTTCTCATACTAACTTTATTGGGTACTTTTTTAGCTCCACTTTCTAGCTTCTTTTCTTCTTTTTCTTTTATTGGTAATCCAGTTACATCATCGTATCGAATGCCATTTACCACCACTGTGTCATTCTTCGTCATCTTTTTCCTTGGTTAAGTTATCTTACTAAAGATAATTATTTGAATTTTACTGTTTCTATAATAAGTTAAAACGCTTATTCTTTTCAAGTTTAGTGATGAAAGACACCAAAAAACTGAATTAGGAATCAGTTAAAGTTTAAGGTTGGATCTTAATTGATAACTTAACCTATAAGATTTAGATATCTTCCATATCTAATAATTTGCGTGGAGTTGTTCTTCTTTGTTTTACTTATTCTATTCCATCGGCAACTTTTTTAGTAAGATATTCGTTGTTCCAGTTTTCATGAATAGCCACCTTTTCTTAATACTACTTCTAATATTAAACCTTTTATTATTTTTACTAGAATAATAGATATTCTGATGTTTTTTCAGCTATACTTAAAATAATTATGGTAAAGCGAAACAAAAAAAGAGAGCTGATTAAGCGAACCCTTGTTTACGTAATAATGACTACGGCTGTAGGGGTTTTAGTGTCTATTGTCCTGCTAGCTATTTTGGGCTACAGATTTAATTTTTCTACTGGAAAAGTTGAGCAAGGAGGTCTGGTCCAATTTACCTCAAATCCTAATGGTGCAAGAATTAAGGTCGATAAGGTTACTCTAAGTAGTTCTACTCCATCTAAAATTACTGTTTATGGTGGTGAACATAAGGTTTCTCTGTTTAAGGATGGATATCGTGATTGGTCGACTAACTTTTCGATCCGATCGGGAGAAATTGTTTGGCTAAATTATGCTAGATTAGTTCCAAAGGATCTAAAATCGGAAAAGATTTTAAGTTATGATTCTGTAGATTCTAGTTTATTTTCTCCTAATAAAAAATGGTTAGCTTTAATACCCAAGGCTTCGGATAAATTTGTTCAGCTATTAAATGTTGATAATGAAACAATCACTTCTACCAAGCTTAATTTAGATGAAAAGTCTTATTCTAAAACTAAAGATGGTACGGATCATGAATTTAAAATAGCTTATTGGTCTGGCGATAGTCGTTTCTTTTTGTTAAAGCATTATTATACGGATAATGACGACAAGCGAAATCTTGAATGGCTAAGGATCGATCGCCAAAACGATGAAGAACAATATAACTTAAATAAATTATTAGGTCTAAAAATCGATCGAGCTTTCTTTACAGATAATTCATCTGAATTCTATGTACAAAATGAAGCTATTGTAAGAAGAATAGACATTAAGACTAGAACCATCTCAAGACCAATTGCTGAGAATGTCGATAAGTTTGAGACTTTTGGTGATATCCTATATTTTGTAACGAAAAAAGACGCAAGCAATGTTCGAACTGTTTCTTACCAAAGAGGTGATATGAAGACGCAGCGAGTTTTGTTATCTGATGATTCTGGAAAAGAAATGCATGCGGAGTTTAGCTATTACTTCAGTAAAAACTATGTAGCTATCTCTATTGGTAATATTGCAAAAATCTATCAGGTAGAAAACTTACCAAATAGTGATGCTTCTAACTCACAAGTGAAGTTAAAACAAATATCTGAAGTTGATTTAGGTGAAAATATTGTAGACATTGCTGATTTTGCGGAAGGCAGGATGTTCTTTACTGAAGGAAAAGAATCAACTGGATATTATGATATTGAAAAGAATATTTATAAAACACATAGTTTTGTAGAAAACAATCTAAACGTTAAAGACACAGTCGATTGGCTAGATGGTAGAATCTATTACGGATTAGTAGGCTCTAATCTATATATTGAAGACTTTAATGGCGAGAACCACCAGAACCTAGCAGATGATGCAATTAAGCGTACTATTTCTTTAGTAAGAGACGGTAGATATATAATTTATTTTGCAAAAGATGGCGATAAGATAGCGGTTAAACGTATTAATATGCTAGTGGATAACGGTCAATTTAGATTCTTATCCAGAAATCAATGATAAGAAATAGTAAATAGAAAAGCTGGTAAGAATAAAAAGGAAATTAAATAAGGAGGTATCACCTCCTTATTTTTTATATATTTTTTTATTTTCTGTTTTTATTTTTTGTATATTTTATTCTCTGTTCTTATTATCTTTATTATTTTTTAGTTTTAGATTTGGACTTAGATTTAGATGATAGCTTATTTTTAAGCTTTTTTGAGATGTTAGATCCAATTAGGAAATGAAGACCTGGCACGAAAAATAGTGCTGTTACAATGCCTGCTGCTATACCTTCTAAAGCTTGATCTGTAATAAAGCCAAGGATGGTACAAACTATAACTACAATAGCCCCGATAATAATTAGATGTTCGGTTGGCTTTTTATTCTTAGTTGTTGACATATTAGTTCTCCTTAATTTTAAGTGCTAAAAATGAAATAGTTTTTGCAAAATAGTTTGTCCAATACCTGGCATGTTACTGTCTTTTTCTTTTTCAAAAGAGCTTGGTGTGTCGTCAGCTTTTTTTGCAACTTTAGGATCTGGATTGATTTGTTCGGCATAGACTAGTAATCTCTTTTCGGATGTTCCAAGAGGCGTACAAGTAATAAGCGTTAACATTGGTTTATCATTCCCTAATCTTAAGGAATTCACATCATCTGGCGTAACAACTTTCGTACCTGTTACTGAATAAGTATATCTTTTGCCTTGATAATTAATGTAAATAGTATTACCTTTTGTTAATTTGTCTAATTTAGCAAAGATAAATTTATAATTTCCTTTATCGAAAAGGTCGTTGGATGAATGACCAGATAATACTAGATTCCCGTTTTGTCCTGGTAGGGCGTTAGCCCCAGGAATTTTAAATTGTGCCACACCATTAACCATTGCTGCTAATTGGGACTTTTCATCGATCCCAACATTATAGATAACAGGAACATTAACATTAATGTTTGGAATAATTAGCAATGGGTCTGGCGATACGGAAATGTCTTTTGTTGGATCGACTACAATATTTTGAGGATTAACATTTCCTGGTGCGATGTAAGCCTGAACAAATCCAAGTAAGATAGAATTATATTGTAAAAAGGCAACAAAAAGCATTACGAAAATACCGGACATTAAAGGTATGAAATGACGTGATTTTTTAACTTTTGTTGCTTGCTTTTGAACTTTCCCTAAAAGTTTTTGTCGTAGATTGTATAGTTCTTCATCTTCTGATATTTTTGGGTTGTTTTCAAAATCTTTTAATTGATTTTCAAGATTTAACTTTTCTTTTTCTGCTTCAAGATAACGACTATTAAACTCATTTTTTGCATGTTCTACTTGGTTCATGTAAAAGTTAGCATAATATTTCTGATAATACTCTTGCCATGCAGTATGGTATTTAGATAATTCTTTACTCTGTTCTGGTGTTAGATTGTTTCTTTGATTTTCAGGTTCGTCGTGTGAATAGATCTGCTTTTCATCATTGATTTCAGGAGAGCTATTTGCCTTTTGTGGATCCATTAATAAATCTTGTTTGCGATTTAAACAAACGTTAGAAGTGTAATTTGGTTGGCTGTTTTGTTCTTGTTTTTTATAGACCTGGTTAATTTGAGATCTAATGTAATTAGAAGCTGGAGAGTGATCAGTTTTAATAATTGCCTGATTGATAATATCGGGTTTTTTCGGCCTAATTAGGTCTCTGAATTTTCGCCTTCTCTTTAATAATGGCGAATTATTATCTTGATATGTCACGTCTTTTTATGCTTAACCTTTATTTATAAGTATACAATATTTAAATTATTGATAATTATTCGAAGCCTAAGTTTATGTTGTTATACTGAAGATATATGGAAAAGAATAATAAAAAACCAATAACTCTAATTATTTGTGATGGATGGGGTGAGATCTCTGAAGTTTATGGTAATGCAATTTTGGAAGCTAAGACGCCAAAGCTTAATGAGCTAAGACTAGAATGGCCACATACTACTTTGAATGCTTCGGGTGAAGCGGTTGGTTTGCCAAAAGGACAAATTGGAAATTCCGAAGTTGGACATTTAACAATTGGCAGTGGAAGAATTAAATTACAGCCGCTTAGTCGTCAGTTAAAAGAAATTTCTGAAGGCACATTTTTTAATAACGAAGTGTTGTTAAATGTTATGAATAAGGTCAAGCAAGATGGTAAGAATTTACATCTGATGGGGCTTCTGTCTAGTGGTGGGGTACATAGTTATGATGGTACTCTATTCACTTTACTCCAGATGGCAAAAACTGTGGGAATTGAAAATGTTTATATTTATGCATTTTCAGATGGACGCGATGTAAAACCAAGTAGTTTTAAAGATTATTTAGAAGATAAAGTTTATCCAGAGCTACAAAAGCTTGGTGTTGGCGAAATAATTGGCGTAGCTGGTAGATATTATGCAATGGACCGAGACAATAGATGGGATCGTATAGAAAAAGCTTACGATATGATGACGTCAAAGGAATTTGAAACACGAGATTCCTTAATTAACTATGTAAAAGAGAGCTATGATGCTGGTATTACAGATGAATTTATAAAGCCAATGTCTATTTTGGATAAGAATAAAGAAAGAATCTTTATTCAAGATGGCGATGGTGCGATATTCTTCAATTTTAGACCAGATAGAGCTAGACAATTAAGTCATGCTTTAATTGATGAATCTTTTGATGGTTTTAATAGAAAACGCATAGTAAAAGATTTAACTTTTGTAACTATTGCTAAATATGATTCTGAATTGAAATCGGATGTTGCCTTCCCTGATCAGGAAATGAAAAATACTTTAGCTGAAGTGGTATCTAAGGCTGGCAAAACGCAATTACATATTGCAGAAACTGAAAAGTATGCTCACGTTACTTACTTTATGAATGGTGGTGAGGAAAAGCCTTTTAATAATGAAGATCGAATTTTAGTTCCAAGCCCTAAAGTAGCTACTTATGATCTAGAACCAGAAATGAGTGCTAAAAAGATTGATGAGGAAACAATTAAGGCAATCCAGTCTAAAAAGTATGACCTTATTATTATGAATTATGCAAATGCTGATATGGTAGGACATACGGGCGTCTATGATGCTGTAATTAAAGGTGTTGAAGTACTAGATGGCTGTGTTAGCGATGTCATTGAAGCAACTCTTGATGCTGGTGGCGTAGCTATTATGACTGCCGACCATGGTAATGCCGAACAGGAGATAGATAAAGATGGTACGCCAATTACTTCGCATACCACAAATCCAGTGCCGGTATTAGTCTGTGGTTTAGATAATATTACCTTAAAAGATGGTGGTGGTCTTCGAGATATTGCACCAACAATCTTAGATATTTTGGGTATTGAAAAACCAAAAGAGATGACTGGTAATTCTTTGATCAAAGAATAAAAAATATTGATTATCTAATATAAAAAGAGCCACTTAAATGGCTCTTTTTTTGTTAACTTTAACTCGTCAAGTTATTATATCGAATTGGTTGTTATTTTATTTGTGCTATTTTTTTGCTTCTTCTTTTGCTTTTTCTTGATCTTTCATCTTTTGATATCTAGCAGCTAAAGCATAATCCATGAAATATTTTTCTATTGTTTCGTCTTCAAGGCTCGCAAAAATTTCTCTAGCTCGTAACAGTTCTTTTAATCTAGGTGATTTTTCTTTTGCCAGCTTTTCAGCAGTCATATCTATAAGATCTAGACCTCGATAAAAAGCACCTTCCATGGCTTCTTTATTGCCTCTTCTCTTGGCTGCAAAAGTTCTACCAATTTCACTTCCGATATTGCCGAGTTGCTCTATAAGAGGTAAAGATTGCCATTTCTCTTTGTCTATAATGTGGTCAATCATCTATGGCCTTTAGGATAAGATCTTTAATTTGTTTTTTAATGTTCTCGTCTTGAACAATTCTTGATCTATTTGTTCTAGGTCTTAGGTTGATCATGCTGTCGTATTCTATGAAGTTATCCGTACCATATTCTTTTGGATATAGATTAATCCCCCATAAATCTTCTTGTTTAGAACCATGTTCTAAAAGATAGCTTTCGCCATCTGCATGCATATCCATATCTATCAATATAATGTTTTGTTTTAAATCAACATCAGCTTTTACCATTTCCATGAACATGCGTTTGGACATTTCTGTGAGTTCTAAAATAGTAATTTTTGTTATGATCTTCATAAAAATAATATTTGGTACCGCGAGCCGGACTTGAACCGGCACGAGCTAATGCTCAAGAGATTTTGAGTCTCTCATGTCTACCAATTCCATCACCGCGGCTTGTAGACTTTAGTTGTTTTTCAACTTCTATTATTTTAGCACAGGTATAAATCTAAATATCTTATTTTAAAGCGGTAGCTAGAGCTTTTAATTCATTAGATTCGTTCCAAGACAAAAAGCTAGTAACTTTTGCAGCTAATTCGCCAGTTATGAGTTTCATTTGATTTGCTTTTTCTTCGGTAACTACTTCTCCGTTTGATGCAACAATAAACGTATCTCTATGGATAGTGACAATATTAATAGGATAAGTGATTGTAAATTTATGTAGAATTTCTACTAAAACATTTAGTTGCATTGAAAAAGTTATAATCTTTGGATAATAGCTTTTTGTAAAGATTTTCTGAAGCTGTGACATTGTGACCACTAAAGTAGTGTTTTCTCGCTCTAATAGTTTTGTAATGTCGGATAAAAGTAAGTCTATGGTATCTCTTGTAATAATAAAGTGTTTGTCCTTAAAAGATTCGTTAAAGATTAAATTTTGAAATAACATACCAGTTTCGCTACTAAATCCACTATCCCCAATTAAGAGAATAGTTTTTGTAAGACTAGAAAAAGCAAAAATATCAGGTTCTGCTTTTTTAGCAATTGCTCCTTGAGGTGTTGAATCTACAAAGACTATATCTGGAATGTTAGATGGAATAATTTTTCTTAAGACATCTGGAACAAGAATCTTAATATCTGAGATAACTGTCTTTTGGCAGATACTGTAAGCTAGGTTGACTGCCATGAAGCCTGATTTTGATCCACCAATAATGCCAATGGTATTAGTTTGATCTTTTCGAACAGGCTTATTCCATAGAATATCTTCATATAAAGTTTGATCAGGCTTTTGAATTTTCCAGTATTCTTCTCTCATCTTGATTCGTATTTACTGTGTTTTGTTAATTAATATAATTAATATCTAATTATCCATTTCAATCTTGATTGGACAATGATCCGATCCCATGTAATTTGGTAAAATTTCAGAAGATTTTAGATGTTTAAGTAGACTTTTTGAAATAATAAAATAGTCTATTCTCCAGCCAACATTTCTCTCTCTTGATTTTGCAAAATGACTCCACCAAGTGTAATTTTTGGGCTCTTTATTAAAATGTCTAAAACTATCTATTAAATCGGAATTTATAATATTGTCCATGCCCGATCTTTCTTCTATGGTAAAGCCATTTTTATTCTTATTTGGTTTAGGATTGGCAAGATCTATTTCGGTATGGGCAACATTTAGATCGCCACAGAAAATTACAGGTTTATGTTTTTCAAGCCTTTTAACGTAGTTTAGAAATGCTGGATCCCATTTTTTCTGTCTTAGTTCAAGCCGAGACAAATCACCTTTAGAGTTCGGCGTATATACTGTTACTACAAAATAATTAGTGAGTTCCGCTGTTATGACTCGGCCTTCTTGATTAGGATCACCGTATGTATCTTCTGTCAGATTATATTCTTTTGCAATATCCTCAGGCAGATTATATGTGACGTTTAAAGGTTTTTCTTTAAGCCATATTGAAGTACCAGCGTAGCCTTTCTTTCTTGCTGGGTTCCAGTATTTTACATAGTCTTTATAAAATTCATCTAGTTGGTCAGGGTGGGCTTTAATTTCTTGAAAACAAATAATATCTGGGTTTTCTTTTGAAATAAAAACTTCGAGCATACCTTTCTTTTCGACTGCTCTAATGCCATTTACATTCCATGAATAAATTTTCATCTATAGTTCTTTAGTGTCCTTAAAGTTTCTCGATTCTGATCTCGGCGTTTAATAGTTTCCCTTTTATCGTATTCCTTTTTACCTTTTCCAAGAGCAATAACTAACTTTATATATTTTCCGCCGTTTAGTAGTTTGATCGGCACGATAGACATGCCTGATGTCTTTTCGTTTTGTAATTTATCTATCTCTTTCCTTTTTGCTAGCAGTTTTCTAGCTCTTGTATCAATAGTGCGATTGCTTTTAGCATTTTTATCGTTATTTTTAATAGAAAAACTAGCGTTATTAAGCCAAAGCTCATTGTCTCTTATGGTGACAAAAGATCCTTTTAGTTGAACGTGTGCATCACGTGCGGCTCTGACTTCTGGCCCAGTTAAAGAAATACCAGTAATAATTTCTTGACCTAAGGAATAATCGAATCTGGCTCGTCTATTAATAATTTGGTTAGTACTAGGTTTTCTCACATTTTCATTATAACTAAAAATAGTAGTTTATAGAGGCTATTAGGCTGTATCTAAGGATAATATTTAAAAGTTTCGAATGTATAATTATTGTTATGATTTGTGATATTAGAATTTCTGAAAAGTCTTTTGGAGCTAAGACATTGTTTTCTAATGTCAATTTTTCGATCGATGATGATGAAAAGGTTGCCTTGATAGGTCGTAACGGCATTGGAAAGTCTACATTACTTCATATCTTATCTGGTAAAGATTCAGATTATGATGGTGAGGTTATTTTTAGGCGAGGTGTATCTGTGGTATCGACTTTGCAAGAACATTTTAATGATGATCAGACAGTGATTGATTATGTTTTGGAAGGACTTCCAGAACATAAGGAGCTAGCTAATATTATCAGGAATTATCCAAGCATTATGAATGACGATTTAAAGCTAATAGATAAATATACTAAAGCTTTGGAGCGTTTTACGAATTTAGGATACTTTACTGTTGAAGACAAAATTCGTGAAGAGTTTAAAAATTTTCAGATTCCTGGATTAGAAGATAGAAAGCTGGCTTCTTTATCTGGTGGGCAGAAGCGTATTGTTGAAATCATTAAAGTTATGCATTCAAACACACATCTAGCACTTTTTGACGAGCCAACTAATCATATGGATTATGTGGCAAAGCGTGATTTCATTGAATTTATAAAGAATAAGAAGCAAGCAATGTTAATTGTCTCACACGATCGGGATGTTTTAAAAGTTGTAGATAAGATTGTTGAAATTAAAGATGGCAAAAGTAAGATCTATAACGGTAATTATGATTTTTATCTAAAACAAAATAGTTCTACCACCGCAAATGAGATGAATGATTATGAAAATGTCAAAAGAAGGATTGCTAATTTAAAAATTAAGCATACTGAGTACAAGAGATTAAAAGAAAAGTCGAGAAATCCTTCGACGATTCATCGCTTTAAGATGTTAGAGCAAAAAGCTTTTAAAGAATTAAATGAGCTTTTAAAAATAGAAAAACCTAGCTTTTGGATTGATGAAAATTCTTTAAAGGAAGTAAATTACAAAACAGCAGATCAATATAGTAAATATAAGACAAAGAATATTCGTTTAAGTATTAAAAATGATGATTCGAAATCTAAAAGAGATGTTTTAAAAGTAGATAAAGTAAGTTTTGGATATAAAGATAATATCTTAAAAGAAAACCTATCTTTCTCTCTAGAAGAACATGGTAGATTAGAGCTTCGTGGTAGAAATGGTCGAGGTAAATCAACGATTATCAAGGCTCTTTTAAAGAATGCTGATCCAGATTTTGTTTTATATGAAGGATCCTTTTGGATCGATCCGACTATTAATGTCGGTGTTTATCACCAGGAGATTGAAAAAGATTATCTTGATTTACCACTTTATCAGGCAATCGAAAAATGTTATTTAGATCTTAATCTTTCCATATCTGATCAGAAGATTAGAAAACTATTAAATGATTATCTATTTTCCTTAGAGGATCATAATACTTTGCTTAGAAAATTATCTGGTGGCCAGAAATCTCGTTTTCAGTTGATTCAAATGCTGGCTAATGATCCTAAGCTACTAATTTTAGACGAACCGACCAATCATTTGGATTTACCTTCTATTGAAGAGCTTGAGAATGCATTAAATAAGTTTTCCGGAGCTATTTTATTCGTATCTCACGATGGCTATTTTATTAAAAAGTTAAAAGCAAAAGTGGTTGAGATATAAATGTAAAAAGGATAGCAGCGCTATCCTTTTGCATAAATATTTCTATTTAAAAATTAATATATTTAATTCGTGTTTGTAGGAATTAAATTGTTTTCTGTTAATAATTTTTCTAATTCAGGTCGGTTAAAGCCGATAACAATATTACCATTAATATCAGTAACTGGAACACCGCTCCATGTTCCGCCGACTTTTTCTAACATTTCGTCTTTTGCTTGAAGATCGTCTTCAATATTTTTTGATACAAATTGCACACCGAGTGACGCGAGCCACTCCTTCTCTGTGTGGCAAAAGGCACACCAATTAGTTGAATAAACAGTGACTTTTGGTTCTTCCATTCTTAAACCCCATAATAATATTTATGCTTAATAATTATACTATTTTTTAGTAGTTAGATGAAATCCAAGACAATAATTACATTTATAAAAATCATAATTATTTTCTGGATGTAACAGAGATTGTAATTCCACTTCTCTTTTTGCTAAGGTTTCGGTTTCAAAACGTTTTTTATTTTTGCAAGATTTATTAATGTTTTCGGTAAATCTTATAATTTTTGGATTTTTTGGGTTTCTTCTTGGCATGATGAAAATATTTCTGATATATTTTAAATATAAAGGACAGAAATGACAGACGCAACAAAGCAAGATACTGCAAAGACTGGTCTCTTATGGATTGTAAAAATTATTTTTGGCACATCTATAAGAATTTTTCTGCCCACTCTAACCTCGCTTTTTATCTCGATTATTTTAATTAAAGTATTTAGTTTATCTAAATATTATTTGTTTTTTGGATTAGTTATCGGCTTTTTAGTAGCGATATTTTTAATTTATTTACAAATTAAGAAGAAAAAGTAGTATTTTAAAAGAGTAGAGGGAAAATATGTTGTTACAAATTGCTAATGCCACGCCACATATTGATATTGCAGCAGAAGAGGTTTTTAGGATCGGTTTTATACCAGTTACTAACTCAATGATTTTAAACATATTTAGCCTTTTTTTGACTGCTTTTATTTTCTTAAAGATCTCTAAAGAATTAAAAAATCAGAAAAGACGAGGTTTCGTTTCTCGTTTATTCATTTGGATCTATTCTGCTTTAAGAAAACAAGTTTTTGAAATTATTCCTGATAGGAATATTGCAAGAATTGTTGCGCCAATTCCTATAACAATGTTTTTCTTTATCATGATCTCTTATTACTTAGGTATTTTACCAATAGTTGGAACTATTTCTGTTGGAAATAGCGACCATATGGTGCATCTCTTTAGAGGTCCTGCTAGCGATTTAAACTTTACTTTAGGTCTTGCAATTGTATCAATTGTTGGAGCTCAAATATATGCAATAAAAGTACATGGATTTTTTGGTAATCTAAGTCGTTACATTAGAAATCCATTAACTGATCCAGCTGGAGCTTTTGAAGGACTTTTAGAGATTATTGCTGAATTCTCACGTATGATAAGCCTAACTCTCCGATTGTTCGGAAATGTCTTTGCTGGTGAGATTTTAATTATGATGATAGCTTTTCTATCTGGTTATGGATCGCCAATTGCTTTACCGATTTTTTACCTGTTTGAATTGTTTATTGGAGCGATTCAATCTTACATTTTCTTTATGCTAACTACTATCTTTACATCACTTGGTGTAGCACACCTCGAACATTCGGAAACTTCTTCTTCTGATACTCAAAAAATGGAAGGTGAAGTTATAAAAATAAGTAAACAAAATAATTAATTTAAAGGAGTAAAAATAAATGGAAAATCTAGTCTTCGGTTTAACGTATGTTATTCCAGCATCTTTCGCTGCTATAGCTATTGCAGTAATTAGTAACGCTGCACTAAATGCTGTTGGACGAAATCCTGAAAAAGCTAATGACATTCGAACAGTAATGATTCTTGCTATTTCATTTACAGACGCTTTAGCTATTATTGGTGTTATTGCAGCTATTATTGCAAGATTTATTTAGGGGTCATAGATGGAGTATCTAGGACAATTAATCTATTTTGCCTCTACAGACAATAATATGTTTGTAAAGCTTGGCATTGATTGGACTAGTTTGATTTTACAGATTCTAGCTTTTGTAGTTTTAGCTTTTATATTAGCAAAATTTGCTTATCCATCTATCTCTAAATTATTAGATCAACATGAAGAACAACTTGAACGATCTAATAAACTAATTCATGAAGCAACTAAACGCGCTGAAGAAGCGGAGATTGAAGTTAAAGAGCTGTTAGACAAAGCCAGACGAGATTCTTTGGCTATTATAAAGACAGCAAAAGATGAAGCTGCGCAGATTACAGATGATGCTCATGAGAAAGCAAAAAAACGTTCGGAAGATCTCTTGGATAACGCAAAAGAACAAATAGAGCGCGACATCAAAGCTGCTAGAGAGAGCCTCAGAAAAGAAGTAATCGATTTAGTAATTCTTGCTACCGAAAAAGTTACTAAAAATGTTTTAGATAAAAAGGTTGATAAGAAATTGGTCGAAAAGAGTCTTGAGGATCTAAGAAAAAATGATGAATAAATATTCAAGAAAGCAATTAGCAGAATATATTGTTTATTCAGCATTTAGATCTGAAGAAAAAAGACGCGAGGCTATTTATGCGGTCGCTAATTATCTAATTGAAACTGGAAGGACTAAAGAATTTGATTTATTGATTTATATGGTAAATCGATTGTTGTCTGAAAAGGGCTATTATGTTGGTGAACTAACGGTAGCTGATAAGTTAGATGAAGACCAAAAGCAAGCAATTATAGATTGTATTAAAAAAGTAAAATCAGCTAAAAATGTTGAACTACGTGAGAAGATTGATAAAAGCATTATTGGCGGTTATAAATTAGAAATCGCCGATGAACTAATGGACGCTACAATTTCTCATAAATTATTAATGCTAAGAAAAAGTATATAAAGAGAGGAAATAGATGACAAATATTTCTGTAAAAGATCTCTCGGATGAGCTACGTCGAGCAATTAATAAGATTGAGCAGACGGAAGGTTTAGAGAAGGTTGGAATAGTCATTCGTGTCGGCGATGGTGTGGCATGGATTCATGGCCTAAGTAAAGCAGGATATTCAGAGATGCTTGAAATTGAAACCGACGATGGCGTATCTGAAGCGTTTGCTTTGAATCTTATGGAAGATGAAATCGGTGCGGTACTTTTAGATAGTGAATCTAAGGTACGAGCTGGCGCTAAAGTTAGGCTAACCGGTAAAGCGCTAGAAGTGCCTGTTGGCGAAGAGCTACTTGGTCGGGTTGTCGATCCATTGGGAAGGCCACTAGACGGTGGACCTGAAATTAAGACTAAGCAAACTGGTTTAGTTGAAAAACCAGCAATTGGTGTAATGGGTCGTCAGTCGGTTAATGAACCTTTAATGACGGGTATTTTATCTATAGATGCTATGGTGCCAATTGGCCGAGGTCAGCGTGAATTGATTATTGGTGATCGTCAGACTGGTAAGACGGCTATTGCGATTGATACGATGATTAACCAAGCAAAGCAAAATACCGGAGTGGTTAATATTTATGTAGCTATTGGTCAAAAATTGTCAAAAGTTGCAAGTTTGATTGATCGCTTGAAAGAAGAAGGTGTTTTAAAACAGACGATTATTGTAGCAACTTCAGCATCTGATCCAGCAAGTTTACTATATCTTGCTCCATACGCTGCCACAGCAATGGGTGAATACTTTAGAGATAATAAAAAGCATGCTCTAATTATTTATGATGACCTATCTAAACATGCGGTAGCTTATCGTCAGATGTCATTACTATTACGTCGCCCACCTGGACGAGAAGCTTATCCTGGAGATGTTTTCTACTTACATTCAAGATTGCTTGAAAGAAGCGCAAAGTTATCTGATGATCTTGGAGGAGGTTCTTTGACTGCCCTACCAATTATTGAGACGCAAGCTGGAGATATCTCGGCATATATTCCAACTAACGTTATTTCAATTACTGATGGTCAGATATTCCTTGAAACTGATTTATTCTATCAGGGACTACGTCCAGCAATTTCTGTTGGTCTTTCAGTATCACGTGTTGGTGGATCGGCTCAGACTAAAGCAATTAAAAGTGTGTCAGGAGATCTTCGTATGAAATTAGCTCAATTTAGAGAGCTAGCTTCTTTTGCTCAGTTTGGATCGGATTTAGATAAAGACACTAAGAGTCAGATTGAACTTGGTCAAAGATTGACTGAAATATTAAAACAAGCGCAATTCAGTCCTTTATCAATATGGGAACAATATGTCAGTATTTATGCCGTTACAGAAGGATTATTTAATGAAGTGCCAGTTGCTAAAATTCAGGAAGCAAGGACCGCTCTTCTCTCTTATGTCAAAAAGAAGCATAAAAAGCTTATCGATACTTTGAATACTGGTGCAAAACCAGAAGATAAAGTTAAAGAAACTATTAAGGAAGCTGCAAAAGAGGTTGCTTCGGAATATAAAGGTTAAACATGCCAGCTTCTACAAGACAACTAAAAACTAGAGTCCGTTCAGTAAAAAGTACTAGACAAATTACTAAAGCCATGCAACTTGTAGCCGCAAGTAAAATGCGCCGTTCTCAAAAATCGGCAATAATTACCAATCCTTATACAGATGTCGCTAAACAAATTCTAGGATATCTATATAGGCTAAATCAGACTAATGACCATATTCTTTTTAGAGAGCGTGAAGTAAAAAAGCGTTTAATCATTGTTATTTCTTCAGATAAGGGTTTAGCTGGTGCATATAATACAAATATTCTAAAAGAATATATGAATCAGCTTAATGAAGATAAGAAAAATGGTATAGATACTGAAACAATTGCGGTTGGACGAAAAGCTGCATCTTTTATTACAAAACTAAAAAATATTGAAGTCGTTGGTGTTTATGAGGGTGCTTCAGATGATGTTCCATCGCAAAAAGAGCGTATTAGTATTATTCAACCAGCAATTGATCGCTTTAAATCCGGAGAGATTGATGCGGTAGATGTACTTTATACAAAGTTTGAGTCCCCTATTAAGCAGCAAGTATTAGTCGAGAGGTTGTTACCAGCTGGACAAGAATTATTCATTGAGACTAAAGACGATGTGTCAACTAATGATTTATTGTCGGCCAAATTTGAACCAAGCGTCGATTTTGTGATTGATAATATTGCAGAACGTCTATTAATTGCTTGGCTACAACATGCTCTTTTAGATGCAAAAGCGTCTGAACACAGTATGCGAATGCTTGCTATGAAGAATGCTACGGATAACGCTAATGATTTGATTGACGATTTAACGCTAGCAATGAATAAAGCAAGGCAAGGTAGCATTACGCAAGAACTAACGGAAATTTCTAGTGGTGTAGAGGCACTTAATAATTAATATGGAGATCGAGATGAAAAATGATTTTGGAAAAGTATCTCAAATTGTTGGTGTGGTTGTTGACGTAGAATTCCCTGTCGATAGCAAGCTACCAGCAATCTACGATGCATTAATAATAGATAGAGGTGAGCAAAAAATCACTTTAGAGGTTGCTCAGCACCTAAATAAAACAACTGTAAGAGCAATTGCTCTTACAGATACTACTGGGGTAGAACGTGGGGATAAGGTTATAAATACTAATGCGCCAATTAGTGTTCCTGTTGGTCCTGAAACTATGGGAAGAATGTTTAACGTAGTGGGAGACCCAATAGATAATAAACCATTAGATAAGAATATTAGGCGTGCTAGTATTCATCGTGATCCACCACCTTTAACTGAACAATCGGATAAGGTTGAAGTATTAGAGACTGGTATTAAGGTTATTGATCTAATCGCACCTATTACTAAAGGCGGTAAGGTTGGATTATTCGGTGGAGCGGGAGTTGGAAAAACTGTGTTGATCCAGGAATTGATCGCTAATATTGCTAAATTCCATGAAGGAAATTCAGTTTTCGCTGGAGTTGGTGAAAGAACTCGTGAAGGTAATGACCTTTATGGCGAAATGAAAGATACAGGAGTCCTAGATAAAACTTCTTTAGTCTTTGGCCAGATGAATGAGCCTCCTGGAGCTCGTCTTCGAGTTGCTTTAAGTGGACTTACTATGGCAGAAGCTTTCAGAGATCAAGGAAAAGATGTGCTTTTGTTTGTTGATAATATTTTTCGTTTTACTCAAGCAGGATCTGAAGTGTCTGCTTTACTTGGAAGATTGCCATCCGCTGTTGGTTACCAGCCAAACTTGCAACAAGAAATGGGTGCTTTGCAAGAAAGAATTACTTCAACTAAAACCGGATCTGTGACATCGGTTCAAGCAGTTTATGTGCCAGCAGATGACTTAACTGACCCAGCACCAGCAGCAACCTTCTCTCACCTTGATTCAACTATCGTGTTAGATCGTGCTCTTACAGAAATTGGTATTTATCCAGCTGTTGATGCTTTGAATTCATCGTCTACGATTTTGGATCCAGAGGTTATTGGTGAAGAACATTATCGGGTTGCTAGAGAGGTGCAAAGAGTTTTGCAAGAGTATAAAGATTTGCAGGACATCATTGCAATTTTAGGTATGGAAGAATTAACCGATGAACAAAAGCAAGTGGTAGGTCGAGCACGTAGATTACAAAGATTCTTGTCTCAACCATTCCATGTTGCTGAAGGCTTTACGGGAAATCCAGGATGTTATGTTGAACTTAAGGATTCAATTAAGGATGCTTCGGATATTTTGGCTGGTAAGTATGATGATAAACCTGAGAGTTGGTTTTACATGGTTAATGGTAGCTTAAGCGCAAAGAAGGACTAGGATATGCGATTACAGTTAGTAACGCTAGATGGTATTAAAGCAGATGAAGAGATTTATTCTGTAACAATTCCTACTGAAGATGGTGAAATTACGGTTTTTCCTAGTCACGAAGCATTAGTTACTATGGCAACTCTTGGGGTGCTTCAGGTACGTCACCATAAAGGAGACAGTGATGATCAGAAAACATTTTTTGCTATCTATGGTGGTGTCGTAAAGATTAACCAAGAAAGTGTGATTATTTTGGTTGATGAAGCTGAGTCTGACGATGAGATTGTTGAAGCTGATGCTAAAGAAGCTTTGAGGCGTGCTGAGGAATTGAAAAATGGTGCTACTAGTCGTATTGAACTTGAAAACGCACATAAATTGTTGCAACGTTCACATCTAAAGCTTAAAGTTTCAGAACTTAAACGTCGTAAGCGTCGTTAATAAAAGATGATACTAAAAAAAGATAAGGCCTTGAAAGAGTCTTATCTTTTTTTTATCTTTTATTGTTTTATTTATTATTTAGAAAATTATTAATAATTTCTCTAGTATCGTCTGTTGATTTTGCTTTTGTCATGAGCTCATTGCGAAGTTCACTAGCACCGTCGAAATCTCTGATATAAATTTTGAAGTATCTTTTTAGTGTGTCGAATGGCCTATTAAGTTTAGTTTGATATTTATCGTAAAGATCTAATTGTAAGAATAGTAGATCTAGCAATTCTTCCTTTGAATGACTTTTTTCTTCTTTTTCAAAAGCAAAAGGATTAGTAAAAACACCTCTACCGATCATGATGCCATCGCCACCATATTTATTTAGCAGGGATATTCCTTCTTTATAATTTTTTATATCGCCATTCCAAATTAATTTAGTATTAGGGGATATTTTATTTCTAAGTTCTATAATTTTAGGTATTAATTCGTAATGGGCAGGAACTTTGCTCATTTCTTTTTTTGTTCTCAAGTGAACGGTTAGTGCTATTAAATTCTGCTTTAATAAAGTACTGATCCAATTTTCCATTTCATCGAGTGATGAATAGCCTATTCTGGTTTTAACACTAACTGGTAAATCGGTTGTTCTAGCAGCTTCAATGATTTTTGTTGCAAGTAGAGGATCTTTAATCATGGCTGCTCCACCGCCACTTTTAATAGCTGATTTATCTGGACAGCCCATATTAATATCGATACCGGCAAATCCTAATTCTTTTATGTGTTTTGCAAAGTGGCTCATAGATTTAGTATCCGTTCCCCACAATTGGGCGATTAGATTGGTCTCATCTGAAGTCTTAATAAGTCGTCCGCCTGTAGCTTTATCTCCAGCTCGATACCAAGCTGTGGCATTAGTAAACTCTGAAAAGAAGATATCTGGACTGGCTGCTTTTTTAATGACATGACGAAAAACAACGTCAGTTACCGCTTCCATTGGAGCTAGAATAAAGATTGGTTTATTTTGATCCCAGATATTATTCATCTAAAACATTATATATCATATTTTTCGATAAAGTTAATCTGATCGTTGATTGTTTTTAATACTATGTAGCCATTATTGGTTGGTAAATCACGGATTTTCAAGGATTTTATTAATTTGCTGATTTTATTTACGAGGGTTTTTGTTAATTCATACAAATCTTCATATTCATCGTAATTAATACTTGGCACGGTTATCATTCCCTTACTCTCTTCTACGAAAATCATTCTTCCGGTTGTTACTTTATAATCTTTGAATTCGGAAGAATTCTCAACTAGTAACCGATAAAATAACAATTGGAATAGATACTTTAATTGTTTAGTGTTGGCGTTAATCCTCTTTGGGAATTCCTCAAAACCGGTTCCTGTTTTGTAATCAATGATTTCTATGGTTTTTTGTTTTTTATCAATCTTAATGGCATCTAAACGACCAGAAATTTTTTGTCCATCAAAGATGATTTTTTCTTTGGAGAGATCATACTCTGTAACGAAATCATGGTCTAAATAATCTTCTAAATTAGAAAATATTTTTTCTAATTTGTTTTTTGCTTGTTCTTTATATAGTTCTTTTTCTTTTGAAGACATAATGGAGTCATCTATTAAGGAATTTACTCTCTCCCAGATTCTATTTAGACTTGGGTATTCTCCGTTTTTTTGATTATTAATAATCCATTCAAAAACTGAGTGCACGGCTGTACCATATTCGGTAATTGGAGTTGGAGCGAATGGAAAATGTAATAAGCTGTTTAACATGAAGTTCCAGCCTGGATCTTTGTCATAAGGATTTGCAATTATTAAATTGGTAAAGCTGGTGGCATTTAAAGAAAAGTTTTCTAATCTTTCTTTTAGAAAATCTTTTAATGTTTCTTCTGGTAATTTTAGAATTGGTTCATCCCATTTGTTTTCTTCAATAGTAATAAGCTCGGTTGAATTGAGTTCAGGAGCGATTTTGTAATTATTACTCCAAGATAAATCTACTAAGAATCCTGGAAGTGCTGCTGTTTCTTTGTCTACAGATGAATTACAGATAATTAATTCTTTTTTAGCTCTAGTCATGGCAACGTAAAATAGTCTGACTTCTTCACCTTCGGCATCTTTTTGAGATAAGTGTAAGTTATCTGGATAAAAGTTTAATTTGTTTGGTGTAGATTTTGTTTTATCCCAAGTTTTATTATTTGCGTTTAAGATATAGACAATGTCATATTCTAACCCTTTAGCACCATGAGCGGTTGTTAGATTGATCATGTCTGAAATATTTTTACCGATATTCTCTTCTGTTGAAAGATTGTCATTAAGATTTAGGCTTTGAGCTTTTTTATAGTAATCGACAAAATTTTGGATTGTTACATAGTTTTTATTTTCATAAGATTTTACGGAATCTCGAATTTTGCGTATTGCTTCTAGATAATCAATATAACCACCTGGGTTATTTTTTAGGTTTTCTTCTGAGAAATAATAATTAAAGTAAGGAGCAGTACCTTTTTGATCGAAATTTATTTTAATATCTTCTTTTTGCTCTTCTAAGTTTGCCCTAGACCCTAAAAGAATATCTATGAATTGTTCAAGAGGTAGTTCTTTTATCCAAGCTACTTGTAGGTTTTTAAGGTATTTTAAGAATCTTTCATATTCTAATGATTTTTCTAATTCTTTTAGGATGTTTGTTCTGTTTTTATTACTATTTTTTAAAATGGCTAGAATATTTTCAGTATCATACGACCAAGCAGGATTAAATAGCTCTTTAGAAATTAAAGGATCGGCTAAAGAGTTGATATCTTTTACAAGATATTCAGTTATTAAGGATAAATTATAAATTAGCTTAACAATTTCGTTAGAAAAAACATTTTTACTTCTTTTGTAATTAGTTTTAATTTTTTTGTTAACTAAATAAGGCAGTACTTCATTTAATTCACTATGCTTTCTTGAAATAATTGCTATTGAGTTTGGAGATGTTCCATCGTTTATGCGTTTTTTAATGTCTTCTGCTATTTTTAAATACTCTGTTTCTTTATTTGGATAAGCTATGAATGAAAAAATGTCAGGATAATCTTTATTGATTCCAGAAGCGGTTAGATTTTTACTAATGTCATCATGTTCTTTTTCCATTCTATTATTTGAAGAATCCTTTATAACTTCATAGGATTTATCTAAAATGCTTTGACTGGAGCGATAATTTTCTTTTAGAGTAATAATCTTTGGATTTTTAAAATGTTTTATAAAATCTTTCATGTTGGAGCTATCCGCACCTTGGAAGCTATAGATACCTTGGTCATCATCACCGACGGCTAAAATATTTGGATCTCCATCTAAAGAATTATCGTCTACTAATGAATAGATGAAGCGTAGCTGTGCAATTGAAGTATCCTGAAATTCATCTACCATAATGAATTGGAAACGCTCCAAAAGATCGTATTTAAGATCTGGGTTATTTTCAATCGCGTGAATTGCATCACGAATCATATCGTCAAAAGTATAGTAACCCTTTTCTTCTAGGATTTCAGAATATTTTTCATAACAATCTAAAACTTGTAAGAAAAGTTCGCTGGATTTTCTAAGAGAACATTCTTTTTCGTTAAACCATTTTTTCTTGAAATTATTAATATGCTTGACGCTATAGTTATTTTCACTAGCTTCATCTATTACTTCTTCTAATTCAGTAATAAATGTTCTGGTGATATTAGGAATGTTTTTTATTACTTCATGTTCTGGTATTTCGTTTTTTAGTTTGTCTAAAGCATTACTAAATGCTCGATAATAATTCTCTTTTGCTGGTTTTTCATAGTCTTGATATCTTTTGGTTACTATATCTATAAATAGCGATTCTATGATATCAGCTTCTCTTAAATTATCTTTAATAACTTCTCTAATCTCAGATGGAGTATAAGTACTTTTTTTGATTTCATTAAATCTTTGAATCAAAGAATCTCGATGAACATAAAAGCCTGTTTGTTTATCAAATTGTTTTAAGATTGAATCGCCCTCTAAAGATTTAATTACTTCGTCTATGATTTCAAGTTGTTTTAGTTTGTCTAGATGATGAAAAGTAACACCGTCATTAAAGTATTTTGGATATTGGTTGCGGATCATTCCAGCCAGCCCATGAAAAGTAAAGACATTGATCTTCTGTCCTTCTTTTCCGGCCATTTTCTCTAGGCGACTGCTCATTTCTTCACAACCAGCTTCGGTAAAAGTTAAACAAAGAATATTGTCTGGTGATACATCGGCTTTTTTAAGAATGTTAGCTGCTCTTAGAGATAATAGTTGTGTTTTTCCTGTTCCTGGTCCTGCCAAAACTAAATAAGCGCCGTCTATATTTTCGACAGCTTTTCTTTGTTCATTATTTAATTTATCTAGTTGTTCTTGAAATGAAATATCCATATGTAATTATTATAGACGTTTCATGAATGTTTAGTCTCTACCAGATATTAAATTATCCCCATATTCGCAAGATATAGTTGCACCAAGAAGAAGCTCTTTGATGGTTTTTTCGTCCGAAACTGAATTCCATCCTTTAGGACCAATTAAAACTCCGTCTGTGATATTACTTAGTTCTCTTAAACTAAAGTAAAAGTTTTCAAAGTTTTTATAATGTTCTTTTAATAAGTGCTTCACTCTTAAGACAAAAGGACTATATTCTTCTTTATTGCCATCATTGATTAGATGGCTTAGAAAATCATTACAAGTCTTTTGAAAATCTTCTTGAGAAGGTCTATTGGTTTTTAAAAAAGAGAAATTGGTTTTGTGGCTAATTGTATTATTCTCTTTGTTCCAGCTGCCAGCATTATCATATAGCACATATTGATTACGTAGATGTTGAATAAGATTCATATTAAGTATTTGAATTAACAAGGCAGATAATGCTTTCTTTTCTAGACAGTTTTTGTATAACGTATTTTTGATTTCGATTTTAACAGTGATTCTATTAAAATAATTAACATTTTCATTTCCATAGTAGATATTGGGTGTAGAGTAGACTGTTCTACCTGAAATACTATAAGTTCCTCTAATTGCAGGTAGATCTTCGATATCTTGCCAAGGAACTTGGTGTAGTTCATCGATTTCTTTTGTAATAGATCGACTTATTTTAATAAGTGGTCGCCTATATTCAATAGCAATTTCTTTTGCTGCCCATTTAATCTCTTCGTATGGGATGGTGATTTTATCAAAAGCTAGGTAAGCTTTCTTGATCTCTTCATAAACTTTTTTATTATAGTATTCAAAAGTATTACCTAGAGTTTCATCATAAGTATGGCCCCAGGGTCTGAAGTCTACTGAATCAAAAAATCCTTTATTTAATAGATAATTTTCAACATGATTCACAGAAATATGCTCATAAATATGAGCAATTAATCCATTTTCTGATTTTTTAAAACGTTCATCCATGGTTATCATAATTAATTGCACCTAATAATTGTATTAAGGACTATTTTTTTAATTATTTCTTCGTTTGCAACCGATTTCCAACCTTTATTTCCAATAATGATATCGTATGTAATTCTGTGCATTTCTCCCACATTAAAGAAATAATCTTTAGCATATTCATAGTCTCCTTCTAGTAATTTCTTCGTGTTTATTACAAAATCGCTGTAATCATTAGTAAGACTTTTTACGAGGTTCTTTATAAAATCATTGCAGGTCTTTTGAAGCTCAGATTTTTCGGGCATATTCTTTTTATAAAAAGATAAAGATTCTTGGTAATTAACAATCTTTGCACCTCTATCCCAATTAGAATCTTTTAGATAAAAGATATATTTTTGGTGTAAATATTCTCTTAAATTCATCGAAATAGCTTGAGTAAGCAATACAGCTAAAGCTTTTCGTGCAGGATGGGATTTATATAATTTATTGTTTACTTTAAAGTCGATAGTTATTTGATTAAAAGCATCCTTATTTTCTTCTTCATAAAAAGAGTTGATTGCTAAATTATTTTTAGATAATAAATCTTTATTTTTAAGATCTATGGTTGGTAAAGAAACGATGCTTTTCCAAGGCTCTCGATGAAGCTCTTTTATTTTTGCTATTAACTCCTCATCTATTTTAGATATGGGCCTATTAAAAATAATTCCTGTTTCTTTTATGATGTTTTCTAGATCTTGGGGTGAAGCTTGAAAAGACTTGTTGAAATCGTCTAACGCTCTTTTTAATACATTAAAAGATTCTTTAGAATAAGCTAACAAGATGATATATAAAATATTGTCATAAACATTTCCATAGATATTAAAATCTATAACAGCAAAGAAGCGATGTTTATTAAGATAATTAGTTAAATATCTAACGGTTAGCTCTTTATAAATACGAGCAATTACCTCATTTTCTGCTTGTTTATATTGTTCTTCGATCATTTTTTAAAATTAATTTATTTTTAGGATTTAAGATTTAGTTATTATTGATAATCTATTTCAATTTTAATACCAAGTAACAAATCTTTAATAATTCCCTCATCTGCAACGGACTTCCATCCTTCATAGCCCATAACGATTCCACCAGATAATTCATACATATCGTAAGTATCAAAGCATTGATTTTTTGGATTTTTGTAAGATTCTTTAAGGAGATTCTTTACATGAATTATAAAATTGTTATATCCTGTTTCGCTATCTTTTGTGAGTGATTCTAGAAAAGTATTGCAAACTTTTTGAAGTTCATCTTTACTTGGCATATCTGATTTTAAAAATTCTAGTTTAGTCTTGTTGACAACATTATTGCCATCATTTTTGAACTCTGATTTTCTATAGTAGCCAATATAACACTGTCTTAAATAATGGGCTAAGTTATAAGACATGGCTTCAAGTAATAATATAGCTAAGACCTTTTTAGCAGGATGAGATTCATAGAATTTTTTGTTAATAGAAAAGTTAATAAGTACGGTACTAAAATATTTTTTATTTTCTTCGCCAAACTGGATATAGGATGTTTTATGCAAGAATATAACATGATTTTTTTCGAGTAGAATATTTACGGGTAAAGAAGAAATATCCTTCCATGGCATTTTGTGTAATTCTTCTAATTCTTTAAAAATGCTTCTATCTACTTTTATCAATAGTCTATGGTTTTCTACAGCGATTTCACCTGCCGTACGTTTAATTTGATCGTATGAGAATTCAGAATTATCGAAAGCCGAATAAGCTTCTTTAAGTAGTTTTTCTGCCTCTTTAGAATAGGTTACAGATAGATAATATCCTACATCTCCATAAATTTTTGGCCATGTATTAAAATCTGTGACATAAAACATTCCATGATCGAGCATGTAGTTAACAATGAAGTCACTAGTTATATGCTCATAAATATGAGCAATAAGCCCATTCTTTGCTTTTTTATAACGTCTATCCATATATTCTAAATTTTCAATATCTTAATTTATTAATTCTAGTCTTACACTGGAATGAAATAATAAATCTTTAATAATCTCCTCATCTGCAACAGACTTCCATCCTTCATAACCCATAATAAAACCATTGGTTAAGCTATACATAGAAGAAATGCTAAGATAACAAGAATCAGGATCTTTATAAGCTTCTCTTAACAGCTCTTTTGTATTTATTATAAAATCACTATATTCTTTATTCTTATCTTCAATTAGGGATTTTAAGAAATCATTACATAAGTTTTGTAGCTCTTCTTTGCTTGGTGCATTCGATTTACGAAACGCTAATTGAGTTTTGATAGTAAAGTTTCTACAAGTAGTTTTTTCATTAGTATCTTCTATATAGAAAACAAAACGTTGTCTTAAATAACTGCACAAAACAGTATCAATAACTTTAATTAGAAGCCTAGATAAAATTTTCTTTGCTGGATCAGTTCGGTATGAATCTCTATCAATGGTTGAATTGATGCTTATCGTGGTGAATTGATTTTTATCTTCTTTTTCATAATGAACATAAGTTGTTTTATGTGATTTAGCTTTTGACGTATCAATTGCGGGTAGAAGTGTTATGTTCTTCCAAGGTTCTTTATGTAGTTTTTCTAAGTCTTCTAATAGAGAGTCATTAATTTTTATTACTATGTCTTTATTTTTAATAGAAGCACCATCTACTATACGTTGAGCTTCATTATATGAAATTTTATGGTCACTAAAAGCTTCACGAGCTTTTTTAAGTAATTTGTTATTCTTTTCTAAATAAGCTTCGTGCGATAGATATACGATGTCGCCATAATTATATGTCCAGACGCAAAAATCAACAATAGAAAATGCTTTATGATTAATCATGTAGTCCGAGATAAAATCCCATGCTATGGATGCATAGACGTAGGCTAAAAATGTATCCTTTGCTTGTTTATAATATTCATTCATATCTTAAATTCCACTTTAAATATAACATTAATCTAATATATTAGCCTAAATGGCAATAGCTTTTGTTTTTATCTTTTTTATTTATGACGCTAATTGGAAAATGGTTTGATTTTAGTTATAATTTAAGCATTACAATTTTGAGGGAGACAATTAGTGAAGAAGGATGAAAAGACTTCTGGTGTTAAAAAGGGTGAGAAACTAACTGTCGGTTCAAAAAGAGCCACTAAAAGTACGCCTAAGAAGGATGAAGAAGCTCAGCAAATTCAAGTACGAGTCAGAAAAAAAGTAATTGAACCTGACCCAAAATTTGAAAAGGAGTTTTTAAAAGAACAAGCAAAAGAAGCAAAAAATAATGCTTCTAGTTCTTCTTTGCAAGATGAATTGTCTTCAATTGATCGACTAGTAAATGAATATTCAAAATCTCTTGATGACAAAAAGAAGACAACAAAAATAAAAGTTGCCATTCATGACGATAAAAAATCTGAAGAGCAAAATAAAAAGAAATCTGAAGATAGTAGTACAAAACCTAAAAGGACTAGAGCTTCTAGAACTACTAATAAAAAAGAATTAGAAAGTATTATTGAAGATCTCCCTTCTTTAGACGAGATTGAAGATATTCCAGGGCTTGTTAAAAAAGAAGAACCTAAAGAAGAAATTAGTGAAGTTGATAAAATCGCATCTAATGTTGATGCGGCTGAACTTGGAGCATCAGAGCCAGAATACTCTATAAAAGAGGACTTAATTAGAGCTGAAAAAGCAGACATTATTAATAAAATTAATTTAGATGAATCAGAAGATTCTGATCAGATCTCTCTAAATAAAGATGATTTAGAAGATGAGTATCTAGAAGGTTTAGCTTCGGATAAAGAACCCGTCACTAAAAAGAATAGTGCGAAGATTGATGACAACTTTTCTCTTCTCTCGTCTGACGTGACTGACAAAGAAAACAATCAAGAGGTTTCAAAGGCAGATGATCAGGATCAGGAGTTTGAGTCAGCTTCTTTTTCACTTGATGTAGATAAAGAAAGTAATGATTTAGTTGGAGATACGCCAAATAACGATAACAATTCAAAGCCAGCTAATTCGCCTCGACAAGAACAAAATATAGAAGATGATCGTATTCGATCGAAAGTTGATGAACGCGAAGAAAATTTTGATGAAATTATTGCTTCAGACAACCCTGATTTTATAAAACAAAGAGATAAGAATATTTCGCACAATCCATTCTTACCTCTTAGGAAAAAACATCGAGTTAGAACATTCTTCTTATCTTTATTTGCTCTGATTGGACTAGCCTTTCTTGGCTTTTACGGATATTTGTATTATCAAAATGGTGATGTAATGTTAAGGCCTTTGGAATTTTCAAATATCCTAAAGAGCAATGAAAATCTTAATAATGAATTAACTGACTTAAAGAAACGTAATAGTAATTTAGAAAAAGCTATAACTGGCCAAGAAGAAACTAAAACTTTTATAGAACGACAATTAGAAGATGAAAAAACAAAATTAAAATACAGTAATGATGATATAACCTCCACTTTGTTATTTAGCACTGATGCCAAGTTTAATAGTGGAATTGCAAAAAATATTCTAGTTTCTGATTCACGCATTATGGATTATTTATATAGTTCAGTGCCTGGTGATGTTTTGATGTTTACTTGTAAGTTTAATAAAGATAACCTTTCAAATACACCAATTCAAATAGTTGGTCAGATTAATGTAGATAATAAAACCATTACCTATGAGGAAAATAATTGTCTAAATAAGCTACAAAAGTCATCTAATAAACAGATTCAAAAAAGAGCTAATGAGCTTCAAGATATGGTTAAAAAATCTGTAGACCACTTCTTGGGGACAGTTGAAATAACTAAGTAAATATTAGATAGTAGTATTTTTCTTTTGCTATACTATAGATATGAATGACAATATTGTCGACGAGGTAAAATTAGAAAAACAAATTAAACATGCTTTTGGCATAGATCTTGAAATTAAACAGTTTATTACTCATAACATGCCAGTATCTTCAGATGGTATAGGCTCAATTTTTATTACGCCAAAACATCAATTGTTTCTTTATATGACTTTTCATTCAAAAGTGAAATTAGGTGATGTTTCTAAAGTTGTTAAAAAGCTTAATTTACTAGTTGAAAGATATTTACCACCTCGGGGTAAAAATGATTATTTTAATGAAGTTGCAAGAGAAAAATTTATTAATGTTTTTCCTGGTAGAGCAATTATTAACTCGGACGATTTAAGCTATTATCGGACGTTGGTCCCTTATAGTCCTTGCTTAATTCAGATAGCCGAAGTTAAAAATGGCTTAATTAAACAATTTGATGTAGATGCTCATACGGGTTATCGGCCAAGTGTGAAATTTATCTATAAGCTAATTAAAGCTCAAGAATAAATATTTAAAATTCTAGTTTATTCTTTTAAGCACTATTAAGCATTCAATATGCGGTGTTCTAGGAAAGAAATTATAACCTTTAATAAATTCTATTTTGTAGTTATTTTCTAATAATTTAACATCACGACTTTGAGTGTCTGGATTACAACTTAGATAAATAACTCTATCTGGTAATGCCTCATTGATTTTATTAATCACGTTTTTGTGTAGTCCAGCTCTTGGTGGATCGACTATTAAATTACAATTATTTGTAATGTAGTTAGTAGCATTTTCAGCAGATGCTAAGATAGCTTTTGCTTTTAGTTTTAATTTTTTAATATTATTTTTCATTTCAAGTACAGCTGACTTGTTGATTTCAACTAGTTCAGTATCGCCTTTTGACACACATAATCCAATAGTACCAACACCGGAGTATAGGTCGACTGTCTTTTTTGTGGGGTCAATAAACTTTTTAATATCTTTTAAAGCTTCCTCATAAACTGGTAAATTAATTTGAAAAAAACCTTCTATACTGTAGCTAAAGTTAATATTTAAGATCTTATCTTCTAAATTAGTTTTTCCAAAGCTTCTAATTCTTTTTGTAATAACGCTTGCTGGGCTTTTAGGATCTGAATAGATAACTTCTAGCCCTTTGATATTTAAATTCTTAAAATCTTCTTCGGATATTTGTAATGCATCTAAATCTTTTATATAAAGTTGAGCTACCACTTCTCCATTTTGGTTGCTTCTAATCAAGAGCGTCTTTAAAGAAAAGCCAGCTATTTTTTTCTTTCTTAATAGTTCTAAAATTTGTTTAGCAGCTTGATTAATTTCGTCTTTTGCTAGAGAGGTTTGTCCAACTTTTATTTTATTGTGACTACCTCTTTTGAAAAATGCTAAAAAGAGTTGATCTTCATCTTTATCCCAAAAGAAACTAAATTCAATTTTATTTCGATAATTATAAGGCTTGTTATCTGAAAACATAGAGATAGGTTGGTTTAATTCTACTTGATTAAGTCTTAGTGAATCATAAATAAGGCTAGCTTTTAAAGCATTTTCTTTTTGCCAATCTAAAATTTGCCAAGGTGAAGTAGATAAATAAGAATCGGGATCTTTTGGTGTTATTCGATCTTTTGAAGATTCTTTTATTTCTGTTGCTATTCCCTCTTCTAAAGAAGATTTTTTCTTTGTAAGCGTTATATTAACAACTTCATCTTTTAATGCATTCCAAGTAAAAATCTTTTTTCCAGACGTGAGTTTACCTAGTCCTTGTCCGCCACCGACTATTTTTTCAATTTTGATATTTTCTCGGATAATTGGTTTTTTCATTAATTTAAGATTATAGCCTAAGTTTTTTAGGATGAGAATAATTCTTTATAGCTAGATAGTAGTAGATGATAAAATTAAAGTAATGGAAAAAAGCTTAATTAGTATCGATCCATGGCTAAAGCCTTATAAGAAGACAATTGATTATCTTGAAAAATATATCTTAGATAAAGAACAGAAATTATTAGATGGCAAAGAATTATCTGAATTTGCTTTAGGACATCTATATTTTGGCTTAACTTTCAAAGACAATACTTGGATTTTTAGAGAATGGGCGCCTAATGCTACAAAAATTTATTTAGTGGGTACTTTTAATGATTTTAAAGATGATGAGCGATATCTACTTCATAAAAAACAAGACGGAGTTTTTGAAATCAAATTAGATCAGAAAATGATTAAGAATGGCGATCACTACAAACTACATGCTTATTGGAAAGGCGGTGAGGGTTATCGGATACCTAGCTATAGCAATTATGTTGTTCAGGATGAAAAAACTAAATTATTTGACGCTGTCGTGTATTATCCAAAAAAACAGTTTGTTTGGACCGATCAGAAATTTGTTGCTAAAAAAGAAATTCCTTTAATTTATGAAGCGCATATTGGCATGGCTTCAAAAGAAGGAAAAGTTGCAAGTTATAAAGAGTTCGAAAAAGATGTTTTACCAAGAATTAAAAAGGCTGGGTATAATACTGTTCAATTAATGGCTATTCAGGAACATCCTTATTATGGAAGCTTTGGCTATCATGTTAGTAATTACTTCGCACCAAGTTCTCGTTTTGGTACGCCTTCGGACCTTAAGAGTTTAGTGAATAGTGCTCATAAATTAGGGCTTAGGGTGATTTTAGATATTGTACATAGTCATTCGGTTAAAAATGAAGAAGAAGGTTTGTCTCGCTTTGATGGAACTTTAAATCAGTATTTTTATTCTGGTAAAAGAGGAATGCATGAAGCTTGGGACTCAAGAGTTTTTGATTATGGCAAGCCTGAGGTTTTACATTTTTTGCTTTCTAACTGTAGATATTGGTTAGATGAATTTCATTTTGATGGCTATCGTTTTGATGGCGTGACTTCAATGCTATATACGCATCATGGTTTAGAGAAAGCTTTTACTTCTTATGATGATTATTATAATGATGCTATTGATAAAGATGCCCTAACCTATCTTTATTTAGCTAATAAGTTAATCCATGAGGTAAAACCAAAGGCGATAACTATTGCTGAGGATATGAGTGCCTTCCCTGGTCTTGCGCTTCCTACTAAAGATGGAGGAATTGGTTTTGATTATCGCTTATCTATGGGTGTTCCCGATCTTTGGATAAAGACTTTAAAAGAACGATCTGATGAAAATTGGGATTTAGGACATTTGTATCACGAGCTAAAAGCTAAACGTCCCGAAGAAAAAGTTATTTCCTATGCCGAAAGCCATGACCAGGCACTAGTTGGTGATAAAACCCTAATCTTTAGATTAATAGATAAAGAGATGTATTATCACATGCAGAAGTCAGATAAAGACTTGGCTGTAGAGCGCGGTATTGCTCTTCATAAAATAATTCGTCTTTTTACTGCTTCTATGAATGGCGGTGGCTATTTGAACTTTATGGGTAATGAATTTGGACATCCAGAATGGATAGATTTTCCAAGAGCTGGCAATAATTGGAGCTATCACTATGCTAGACGCCAATGGGATTTAGTGGATAATAAAGACTTAAAATATGAATGGTTGAATCTTTTTGATCAGGCAATATTAAAACTTATAAAGAAAATTCATGACGATGGATATCACTGGTATTATGTTCATGAAGATCACAAGATTCTCTCTTATAGAAGAGGTAAATACGTATTTATTTTCAACTTTTCTCCATCGGTGTCGCATGCTAACTATGCAATACCTGCTGAATCTGGCAAATATAAATTAGTTCTATCTAGTGATGACTTAAAATATGGTGGTCAGGATAGAGTTAAAAAAGATCAGGAATACTTTACTATTTTAGATAATAAACAAGAATCTCTAGTGGTTTATGTACCAGCTAGATGTGCTATTGTCCTTAAAAAAGTTGATTAATATGGAAGAAGATTTTAATAATCTTTATGATAATTATTTTCTCTATTCAAATAAGCGTTGGATAAAAGAAAATAAAGTTCCTGATTCCTTGGATTATTATTCGTTGGGAAGTTATTTAGATGAAATTACTGAAAAGAATCTTATGGTAGCAATTCGTAAGATTAGTCCCGATCCATCAAAAAGAGATCATTATCAGGATCTATTGTATAAATATTTTGTAAGTAGTGACAAGATATTTAAGGGTGAAGACAAAGCTAGTTTAAATACTTTGAAGAGATGGCTTTTAAATATAGATAAGATTTCAGATAAAAAAGATTTTGCTAGGATGGTTGGTGAGATTAATCGACATGGTGTTACCTTTTTATGGGTATTTAATGCTTTTGTCGATAGACAATATAGCAAAAATACACTTTTAAAATTTGGTGGATACCATATGTCCTTAGCACCAGGAAAATATGTGTATAAAAATAGATATAAAAAAGAGCTATTAGGATATAAGAAATATTATAATGATCTAACCAAAGTGATAAAGTATTTTAATTTCTTACCTTTTGATGAAGTTTTAGAATTTGAGACTAAAATTGCTGAAGCTATAATAAATCACTATTCTGACAAAGAAAGGGATATAAGGATTCCACTAGATGAATTTTTAAGTAGATATCAAGGTTTTGATTGGATTACGTATTTTAAAGCTTTAAATGTTAAGAACTATTCTGATAATTTATCCTTAGAATATCCTAAAATTTATCAAGAAATTTTTAAGGTCATAGGCGAAAAAGATGCTATGTGGCTTAAGAAATATCTTGCTTGGCGTTTTGTAAATTCTGTAGCTAAATATGCTAGTCCTAAATTAAATAGCATTCATCATAGCTTTTATTGGAAAGTTTTAAAGCGACAAGATATTTTTAAATATATTCCTGGCTATAACCTTTTGAATATAGATAAGACTTTTTTAGGTGTTTTAGTTACTAGAGAATATGAGAAATATTTTATTAATGAGGAGATAAAAGCTGATTTTTTAAATGTTATTGAATATATTAGAAATTCTTTTATCAAGCAATTAGATGATTTAACGTGGCTTAATGTATCTAAAGATAAGATAAAACATAGATTGGAAAAAATAACTTTTAATATTTCTAATCAGAAATATGTTAAGAGTTATTCAAAAATTAATTTTGACGAAAACAATTATTTAAAAAATATCATGACACTTCGTCGGATTAATCTTGATGAGCGATTTTCAAACATTGGTAAAACTCTTAAAAAAGACAATTGGTTCTCTTCATCTGGTTTTAGAACCTATGCTAGCAATTCCTTTTTGACGTCGGAACAATATTACTCTGCGGCTTATTTGCAATATCCTTTATATAATCTAAAGATGTCTTTTTACGAAAAAGTATGTGCTATAGGTTTTATCATTGCTCATGAGTTTGCGCATAACTTTGATCCAAACGGTATCTTATACGATGAAAATAATAATAAAAATCTAATTTCATCTAAGGACGAATATCGAGAGTATAAAAAGTTGATAAAATCACTTAAAAAGCAAATAGACAATTATCGGATAAAAGATAAGACGCCATTTAGAGGCAAAATTCAAATATGTGAAGTTATGTCTGATTTAATAGCTTTTAAAGTAATCCTTAAAGCACTTAAAGAGGATGGTTATACTTCTAAGGAAGATATAGAAAATATTATTGATCGTTTTGCTAAGACTTTTGCCTGTACTCAATCGGTTGATAGTCTGTTAAAGAATAGTAACGGTTGTCACCCACCTCATGAAGTACGGGTTAATCTTGTTCTTTCAAATATCGATGATTTTTATGATATTTTTGATGTTCAACCTCAAGATAAAAAGTATGTAGCTTCAGAAGATAGATGTCGAATTTGGCCAAATTGATCTAATCTATTTTTTATCTTCGTTACTTATGATCTCTGACGAACTATTTAATTCGTTAGACTCTTTAGGTGTAGATTGTTTTATTGAATCAATAGTGGCTTGCATGAATTTACTTTCACGATTCATAGAGGATTCTTTATGTTCTTTTTGACGTTTAATAATTACATGTAAGCCTATAGCCATAGATATAACTGTAAAAACAATAATGACATTGATTAAAATATTCATATGCTCTCTTCCTTATTTAATTTACTTTTTCTATTAGGACGCCTTCAAAAGCTCTGAGTGATATTTCATTATTAACATATAAATTATCTATAGGGTTAGTGCTAACTAGTATTTTACCGGGAGATGGTATCGGAGCTTCAAGATTTTTATCTGTAAAGTTAACTAATATATAAAATTCTTTATCTTTTGAAGTTCGTTTAAAGCTGAGAATTTCATCATTAATATTATTTAATAATTCATATTTGCCATTTCTTAATGTTGCTTCTTTTTTTCTAATACTTAAGAGTTTTTTATAGAAAGATAAAAATGATTCTTGATTTTTTAGTTCAGACTCTACGTTAATTGTTTCTAGATTATTTCCCATTGGTAGCCAAGGCTTTACACTACTAAAGTTGCCATAGTTGGAGTTATTCCATCTAAAAGGTGTTCTGACTCTATCTCTCAAGTCAAAACCATTACCACCAAAATTATCGTAAGCTTCGGTTTCTTTGATGTCTACATCCGTCATTCCTAACTCTTCACCATAATAAATTTGAGGTATGCCAGGCAAAGTCATTTGAACTAAAGCTAGGGCCTTTGCTTCACCATACCCATATCTTGATGCGATTCTTGGTTGGTCATGATTACCTAGGCTAACAATCGGTAGATTGTCATAATTTTTAGAAAATATTAAATTTAATCTCTCTTGATATTTCCTTGCCCACCAAGTTAGCTCAAATAATTCAAAATAAAAAACAGATGATTTATTTGATATATCTTGTATCTCTTGATACTGCATGTAAGTATCGCCTAATAATGAATCTGGATAAAATTCAAACACCATAAAACGGTCTTGATATTCGTTTAATACGTCTGTTAGGGATTTAAGATATTTTTTTAGGTTTGGTCCATTTTTACTATTCTTATTAATAAAAGAGCCAAAATCTTGAGGGGATGAAAAGGTTGCTTCATTAATTGGGTTATCTTTAAAATCTGGATCTTTGGATAAAGCCCAGACGGCATCTACTCTAAAGCCATCGACACCTAGATCGAGCCAATATCGCATAATGTTTTGAATCTCTTCTCTAACTTTTGGATTATTCCAATTTAGATCTGGTTGAGATTTTAAGAATGAATGTAAATAATATTGTTTTGTGTTTTCATCCCATTGCCACATTGATCCACCTGACATGGATAGCCAATTGTTTGGGTATTTACCATTTTTCTGGTCTTTCCAAACGTAATAATCCCGATAAGGATTATCTTTTGATTTTCTACTTTCTATAAACCATGGATGTTTATCCGATGTGTGATTAGGTACAAGATCTAGTAATATTTTGATATCTCTTTTGTGGGCTTCGTCTAATAGTGTTTTGAAATCATTCAAATTACCAAAGATTGGATCAATTTGAAGATAATTTGAGATGTCGTAACCACAATCCTTTTGTGGAGATAAAAAGAAAGGAGAAAGCCAGATTGCATCTACGTTTAATGAGTTTTCTTGGCTGTTTAAGGATTTTATGTAATCTAACTTTTCTATAATACCTTTTAAATCACCAATTCCATCATTATTGCTATCTTTAAAACTTCTTGGATATATTTGGTAAATAGCATTAACGTTGTTCCAAGTATACATACTAATATGATACTACTTATGCTTTGTTATATTGCTATATTGTAGTCTTTTCGGTTGGAGTTAGTTCTTCTAATACGTCAAGGTACCACCACCAATGGGTTTTATGTTCTTTCTTTTCGAAAAATTCATTTAAGGCTAGGTTTGGATTTTTATGATCTTCAAAATATTTTTGTAGTTTTTGATCTAATTTTGTTAAGAGATCTAAATCAAGAGGCTGTCCTCTTCTGTTGGCAAAACGACAAATTAAGTGAATATCTTCTCTTAATTTCATAAGATTAAGAATAATAGCATGATTTTCGTTAGTTATCTTGATTTTAGAGTCAATAATTTTGCTATATCTCTCTATTTGCTCATTAAAATCTTTTAAGATGTATTTCTTTGGTAGATATGGACTAAATCTAATTGCTTCGTTAATCCTTCTTAATTCGTTGTCTGAAGTTTTGTCTGGATATAAAGCCTTTAATGTAGAATCGTCTTCGTCGGAAAAAGGCGGTAATTTTGCTTCTTTTAAGCTAGCTCGAATGAAGTCTTCGTCAATATCTTCATTGCTATTAATGCTTCTATAAAGTAGTGGATCGGTCATGTTCTATATAAATTAAGTAATTAAAAATAAAAAATAACAAAAATAAAAGTAATAAAAAATAATTAAGAATTTAAATAAATAAAACTATCCTAAGATAGTTTTCTCTTCTCTAGTTTTGGCTGGGGTGGAGGGATTCGAACCCCCGAATGCATGGACCAAAACCATGTGCCTTACCACTTGGCGACACCCCAATACTTACATGATAATACTAAAGATCAAGCATTTTTGCAACGATCTGTGTAAGTCCAAACAATTCTGGACTGTAGGATTAACAAACATTTGAGAATTATTTCTTTAGTTCATGTTAATATTTATTTTTTAGATTTAATGTCACTTTGCTTTTTAAAGTTACTACCAATTGCTTCTTTTATGTTGCTATAACCGTCTTTTTCTAAGAGGGTCTTAAGATCGTGATTAATTTGGGCAGGAAGTTGAGGTCCATTGAAAATCACACCAGTTATTAATTGAACTAGGTTGGCGCCGTTCTTAATTTTTTCGTAAGCGTCTTCTGCTGAAAATATTCCCCCAACCCCTGATATATAAAGTTTATCTTTATAATTTTTATAAGTTAAAGCTATTAGCTCGTTAGATCTTTTTTGCGTTGGAAGTCCGGACAAATTTCCTTTTACAGAATCTGGAAGTTTGTCTTTTAGTTCTACCTTTTTGCGATCTTTAAATAGATTTGAAATGGTAACGCCAGTTATTTTATGTTTAACAATTTCATCTAGTAGTTCTTTAAATTCAGCGTCTGTTTTGTCGATTGGCATTTTTATCCAGATTGGCTTTTCGATATCTAATTTATCTACTTCAGTGAGTAGTTTTTTAATGCTTCTAGGTGTAGTAAATGGTTCTCCGCCGTAAACATTAGGACAAGATATATTTAAAGTGATAGCGTCTACATAAGGATGATTTTTTAGAAGTTTTAAGGTAGAAATGTAATCATTTATGCCGCAGTCTTCATTGGCATTTTCTTTACAATTTGTTTTACCAACAGAGATATTTATTGGAAAATCTTGATGCCATTTATTCTTAATTTTGCTTAATCTTGCTAGGATTTTAGGTGCTCCTTGATTTGCAAGTCCAGCGTTAACAACTAATGATTTAGAATTTGGTAAGCGATAGAACCATGGTTTTGGATTGCCCTTATATGGCTTATAGGTGATGGTCCCCCCTTCCATAAAGGAAAAACCAACAGCTTTCATCATGCCGACTGTTTCTAGGTTTTTATCAAAACCTGCCGTTAGTCCAACAGGTCCTTTATAAGTAACACCTGCTAGTTTTTGTTCTAGATCTACTTTATTATCTTTAGTGTTTTCATTATCTACAATTAGCGTGTGTATTAGCCAATTAACGCCTGGAATATACTGCAAAACTTTTGATATTTTTATCATAAAAGAGTGCGCAAAATCAGGGCTTAATTTAAAAAATATTGGTTTAGCGATATATCGATATAAGTTTTTACTTAAATCTCTGAAAAATTGTTTCATAGTAATCATTTTAATTCTTTATCCTTCCTTTTATCTTTAGGATTTAAAGTGTTAGGTTTCTCTTTCTGCCTATATATTTATGAATTTCTGTAATTGTAAAGATTACTATTAGATCAAGTATTATTACTAATAAAATGAGATGAAAATCGACATAAGAGATTTTTAAGTACGCATTTAAAGGCGAATAGAGTGCTAGAACTTGCATTAATATCGAAGATACTAACCCAATTAAAAAGGCGGTATTCTTAACAAATATTTGTTTAAATGAACTTTCAAGTAATTCTCGGCTACAAAAAGCTTTAGCCCATTGCATGACAACTAGAGATGTAAAGGCCAATGTCATTGCTTTTTCTTGTCCTAAATGTATTAGAGCTACGCTATAGACACTAAGTGTAGTGATTCCAATAGCAAAAGCAATAATTACGATCCTTGCTATAAGGTAGGATTTAAGGATTGGATCATTAGGCTTTCTTGGTGGATTCTTCATTATCTGCTTATCGCCTGGCTCTAATCCTAGAGGGATGACTAATGTTGTGTCGGTTACTAGATTTGTATATAAGATTTGAATTGGTAGTAATGGAAGTGGTAAACCAATAATTAATGCTCCTACCAAGGTAATAGTCTCACCAATATTAGTAGATAGTACGTAGACAAACATTTTTTGGATATTAGAAAAGATTATTCGACCTTCTTTTAAAGCATTGATAATTGTTTGAAAATTATCATCTAGCAAAATAATATCACTAGCATCTTTAGCGATTTGTGTGCCACTTCCCATAGCAATTCCAATATGAGCATTAGAAATTGCAGGAACATCATTAACACCATCTCCGGTCATAGCGGTAATATTTTTTTGTTTTAATAATTTTAGTAATTTATATTTATTTTCAGGCAGAACTCTAGCAAATACGGTAGTATTTTCTACTATTTCTTCTAGCTCTTGATCGCTATAGTCGTGCATTTTTGAACAGTCAAAAACATCACTAGGGCTTTTAGCGATATTTAGCTGTTGTCCGATCGCATAGGCGGTATCAAATTGATCGCCAGTGATCATGACAACTTTAGTTTTTGCGGATAGCGCATCGTTAACAGCAGCTTTTGCTTCTTTGCGGATAGAATCAGATATACCAGCAATACCAATTAATTCAAAATTTTTAATTCTTTTTAAATTATTAAGTGATGTGATTTCATGATCTATTTTTGCTGTCATGAAAGCTATGACTTTATGTCCAGCGACGCCATATTCATGTGCTTTTAAGTTAGTGTTTTTTAGATCTGTTTCTGAGTTTAGATACTCTACGAGAGACCTATAGGCGCCCTTTATGACAAGGAGGTATGAATCCTTTGTTTTAAAGAGATTGCCGGACAAGCTTAAATCTTGTTTAAAAGGAAAGGTTTTAACTAAAGAATAATCATTGTCATTGGACGTGCCGATATAATCTTCTAAGGCAACGTCCATCGGATCATTGAAGCCTTGTTTAATATTTAGGGATAATCTAATAATATTTTTTAATGTTGTTTTTGTGTACCCTTTAAAAGGAAAAACATCGTGAACTTTTAATTTGTTGTGTGTTAATGTGCCTGTTTTATCTGTAGCGATCACGTTTACTATGCCAATTGAATCTAGTGCGCGCATATTGGTTATAAGAGCTTTATGTTTCGCTAATTTTTTAATGCTAAATGCTAATACAATCGTGATTGCAATAGGTAATCCTTCGGGCACGACTGACACAATTAGTGCTAAAACAAATCTTAGGCTTTCGTAGGCATCGATACCACGGAATAATGAAAAGAAAAAAGCAATAATTCCAATCAAGAAGACCGCGTAAATTAGTTTTTTAATTAAATCGTTAATTTTTACCTGAGTTGGGCTTATTTCATCATTACTAGATAAGGCAGCTATTTTACCAAATTCGGTATTATTCCCTGTTGCTGTAACTATGGCTGTTGTTTCACCAGACACTACAAAAGTACCTTGATAAAGCATATTGCTACGCATAAATACTTTTGTATTTAAATCTAGCTTTTTTATTTGCTTTTTGACTGGAAAAGATTCGCCAGTCAGAATGGATTCGTCTGCTCTTAGGTCTGTTTGTGTAATAATCCTACTATCTGCTGGAACTTTTTCCCCTTCGGTTAAATAAATAACGTCGCCTGGCACTAAATCTGCTGCGTCGATAGTAACTTTTTTAGAATCTCTTTTAACGACTACTTGTTGGGAATTTTGTTTTTTAAGAGATTTTAGTATTTTTTCAGCTGATCTACTTTGAGCCCATTCAATTATTGCTGATATTAATACAATTACGATGATAATAATTCCATCTACATATTCTTGATGCCAGAAGCTGATAAACCCCGCAACATATAGAATATAGTTAAAAATACCACCTAGAGGTCTTAATATTCGCACTAATAAAGGCGTTTCTTTGATTTTAAGCTCATTTTTACCGTAAGTTTTTAAACGTTCATTAACTTCATTGTTTGAAAGTCCATCTTTTTGGTTAGTTTTTAGAGATTTTGCTGTTTCGTCTACTGATAAGGAATAAAAATGCATACGTTTATATATTAACATTAAAGAGTGGCTACATTTATACTGTAACCACTTTATTTTTATTAGTTTAATTTAATATTCATTTAATGATCAGTTTATCTAATTGCAACTAATTGTAGCTCAGTTTTTCGAGAACCAATAGTTAGGCTGATTGTTTCTTGAATAGTTTTACCAATTAACGATTCTCCCAATGGGCTATTTGCTGATATTTTTCCGTTAGAAGGATTAGCTTCGATGGAATCAACTATCATTAGGGTCATTAGTCGGCCTTTTGCATCAATTAGGTCAACAATTGATCCAAGAGCAACGTACAAACGATCTCGTTTTCTAGGTAATACCTTAGAATTTGCAAGGACTTGTTTAATTTCTCGTTTTTCAGATTTTAGTTGTTCTATACGAGAAAGGATATTATCTATAACAAAACGAGAATCTTTTGACGCCTCCGTAGTTTTTAGTGAATTTTCTAGTTTTGTTAATTCTTTGTCAATCTTAGTAATTTGTTTTTTTAGATTTTTAACGCCTCTTCTTGTTAAATATCTATCAGTGGTGGTGTTCATAATGGATACCTCCTTTTTTATTTAAATAAGCATTGATGATGCTTATAGTTTTATGATAAGTATCCGGTCTTAAATAATACTTAAAATAAAAACACCATTTGGTGTCTTTATTAAGCTAGATATAAGCTTTTTGTCCTCTTAGGATTTGTTATGGGAAATAATTGAAAATATAGTAGTCTGATTAACCTTACTAGTTACTAATATTTCTAAATTTAATTTATCTGCTAGTTCTTTAGCAATAGATAGTCCAAGGCCATATCCTTTACCTTTCATGCTAGTCGTCCTTGAATTCGATGCTTGATAAAAACGATTAAAGATATATGGTATTTGATCTTCTTTAATACCTATCCCCTGATTGGAAATCGAAATATTAAAAGGAATATTTTTGGTTTTAGCAAGAGATATTTTAATTTTGCTATTTGGCTTTGAATATTTTAGTGCATTATCTGTAATGATACTGATAATTTGAATCAGAGCATCTTTATTGGTGACAGCTTTAATATCCTCTTTGGGATAAGATACTTCAATTCGGTCACTTAGTTTCTTTTGTGAGGATATTGCTTGGTTAATAATCTCTGCTATATCGGTTTTTTCTTGTTTTAAAGAACCATTGGTCGACAATTTTGAAAGATTAAGTAGTAAGGAAGATAGATTGGTAAGTTTTTTAACTTCTTCTAGATTTGAATTTAAAGTTTCGATTAAGTCGGCTTTTGTAGCGTTTTTGTCCCTTAGAATAACTTCAATTTCAGCTTGCATTGAAGCGAGTGGTGTTCTAAGCTCGTGTGATGCATCTGAAATAAATCTACCTTGCGCGATATGGGCTTCTTCTATTGGTTTTAGAATCCTTTTTGCAAACCAGAAAGAAGTTAACCCACCAGCTCCTAAAATGGCAATATTAAGATAGATAAGAACAAGGATTAATTGTCTTTTATAAGCTTCAATTCTTTCGGATAAAGAGTTAGATAAATCGTAGTTTTCAACTCGGATATAGGACAAAAGATTGTTGCTATAATCGGACAGACGCATCTCCATCTCGCTTGACGATATTTGAAAAATGGCAAAAGAAAAGATAATTGACATAGTCATAATAATTGCCAAATACCAAGCAGTAAGCTTTATTGTGGTGTAGTTTAAAGTCTTTTTTAGATTGTCTTGCATTCTTTTTATTTACTATCTATTTGGTAACCAAAACCACGAATTGTTTTTATGATGTCTACATTAAAACGTTTATCTATTTTTTCTCTTAAGTACTTAATATAGACTTCAACCGTATTTGGTAAAATGTCATCGTCAAAAGACCAGACGTGTGAAATGATGTTTTCTTTTGAGAGCGGTCGATCTGGATTTCTCATTAAGTATTCTAAGGTTGCATATTCTTTGGATGTTAAAGAAATATTCTTGCCGTTATAGCTAACTTTGGAATTGTTAGGATTTAGTTCTAGTTTTCCGATCCTTAAGACTACTTCGTTTAACTCTTTTGGACGGCGAATCAAAGCTCTAACTCTTGCTAACAGTTCGTCAATTGAAAATGGTTTTACCATGTAATCATCCCCACCTTCGTCTAAACCATCCATAATGTCCTCGGTTGTACCTAAGGCAGTTAGAAAAAGCACAGGTGTTTTAATATTAGCTTTTCGAAGTTCAATTAATACGCCAAGTCCATCTATACTTCCTGGAATCATACGATCTAAAATAATGCAGTCATATGGTTCGGTTGATGCCATAGCAAAAGCTTCATCTCCGTCGCTTTCAATATCAACAGCATAATGCTCCATTTCAAGAGCTCGCTTAATTGATTTAGCGATTTTTTCTTCGTCTTCTACTACAAGTATTCTCATATCTTGATAATACAGTAAATTAACTTAAATTACCCTGTAAATATAATTTACTTTTTTAGATATTTTGCTGTTTTCGACCAAGAAGCATCGTATTTTTTGTTTCTTGAAAATATATTATCTGGATCGAAAATTAATTTTAAATTAATTTCAAAATCTATTTGTTCTTTGGTTTTAAACATTGGTATGAACGGAGCCTTTATTAGACCATCTCCTTGAGAAAAAGAGATGTGTCCACCATATTCTTTTACCAGAGTGTATAGGTCAAGTAAGAGATTATGGATCATCGTTTTTGTAAGGACTTCATTTTGCTTCCAATAAGGATATAGTTGAATATGTCCATTAACTAGACTTCCGGACATTTCAAATTTAATATGATTACTATTAAAGTATCTCTTTGCTTTTTTAATAAACTTTTCTATTTTACTAACAGGTATATAAAGATCGTCCAATCCTCCTAGAGATTTTGTTTCCAGTCCAAAGAATTTAGTGATTGGTTTAAAATCTTCCATTCGTTCAAAACGTTTACGATCTTCTTTGTATTTAACTATTTCATAGCTAACTGGTAAATCGTTTAATCCTGCTTCTAGCTGTTTAATTTTATAAACAACTTCAGATGGTTCGTTGCCAGAAAATACTACTTCTAAAGTGAGTTCTGGAATTCTAGCATTTTTTGAAACGCCTTTAAAAATATTGTCGTGTTCATAAATCCATTCTTCTCTATCTTCATTAAGATCTGCTCTATGAATATAATCTAGAGTTTTTGAATAGATGCCTCTAGAGAATGATCTAACTGAATCTACAGGTAGCTCATTTAAAACGTCTATAACTTTTTGTAGATGATCTAAGTTTTTAAGATAAATATTTGTTAGAATTCGATATCTTTCTAAAGGTTTAGCTTCAATTAGGGCTTTAGTAATAATTCCTAAGGTTCCTTCACTAGCTAAGAATAATTTAGAAAGATCGATCGATTCGGTTTCTCTATCGAAAATGTTGGATATTATATATCCCATTGATCCAGAATAGATATTTTCTAATAAATTTGAATTATTGGTAATTAGTTTATAAATTTCGCGGTAGATATGTCCTTCAAAATCTTTTTGTTTAATTTTGGCGATTAATTCTCTTTTATTGATCTTGCAAAAAGTATATTCGCGTCCATCTGCTAAGATAACTTTTAAGGCTTTTATGTTATCACCAATTGTTCCGTGTAGATTATAGCTTGCCCTAGCGTTGGTTGCTATTAGTCCACCGATACTAGAGTTGGTATCGTTTGGTTCAACATCTGGAAGATATTTTGATACTCTATTTAGATTATGAACACTACTAGCTTTAGCACCAGCGCCAAACATAATCTTGTTATTATCGATGCTATAGACTTCAGATAATCTTCTAAGGTCTACCATAATGCCAGGAGTTAAACTAGATCCAATTGAACTAGCATTTGATCCTCTAACGGATAAAGATAATTCAGGATACCTTTTGTTATATAGGCTAAGCCAACGTATTAGACTAGCAAGATCAGATGAATCTAAAGGAATTACTACAATTTTAGGCAAAACATAAAGAGGACTTAAATCGCTGCTATATCCAGAGATGTGAGCAAAATCAGTTAGAATCTCCCCACGGAAGAATTGTTTTATTTCACCCACCACATTTTCCATACTATTAATAATACAGTCTGACTAAGGGAATGTTAAGACATGGATTTAGTATAATAGGTTTAAATAATGATGCTTAAGAAGGAGATAAAAGTGGACCAGCGACGTGTTTGTGTAAGGGGTGTGATTTTAAATGATAAAGGTGAGATTTTTTGCCAAGAGTTAAAAGATAAAAATGGTAAATCAAAGGGGTTTTGGTGTACACCAGGAGGTGGTCTTGATCCACTAGAGAGTTTAAAAGAGGGCTTAACTCGCGAAATGGTAGAAGAAACAGGAATTAAACCAAAGATTGGTAAATTATTATTTATTCAGCAGTTTAATGAAATTAAAACTGAAGGATATAAAAATAAAGAGCTATTAGAATTTTTCTTTGAAATTACGAATTGGCAGGATTATTTGAATATTGATCTAGACAAAACATCTCATGGTAATATTGAAATTTTTTCTAACAAGTTCGTTAATCCTAAAGAAGTAAAAATTTTACCTGATTTTTTGGCAGATGTTGATTTTTCTGATACTTCTTCAGTAAAGATTTTTAATTATCTAGAAAAAGAAAACTAAAATGATAAAAATAAATTGTTAAAGTAAATATAAATAGGAATATTTATGAAAAGTATGAAGAAAACAGCTAAAAATGAAAATTTGCAAAAAGAAGCTAAAGATTTTCACTATGAACCAACAAAAGTATTTTTCGGAATACTGATGATAGTGATTATTTACTTTTTCTGTATGACTATTCTCTATTTAAGATCTTTTGCTGAATAAACTAATAAGTGTATGAGACCATAGATTATTGATAAAAGTAAATAAAGCAGTAGCTATAAGATTGTTATAATGAGAACATGAAGATAAAGATAGATATCGATATTAGAACTATTTTGCGATTTTGGTTGGTGCTATTTGGCATTTTGGCAATTGTTTATTTAATATACTTTACGCGACAATCACTTTCGATTATTGCTGCTAGCATGTTTTTAGCGGTAGTTTTAAATAAGCCTGTATCAAAAATAACAAAAATTTTACCTGGAAAAAGTAGAGTCGGCGCGACTGCGCTAGCTTATACCGGAGTTATGGCAATTTTAATTACAGTAATAGTTTTAATTATCCCTCCAATCTTGTCTCAGACCGTATCATTTATTAAATCCGTTCCAACAATGCTTGATTCTGCAGCCTCTTCCCCTGAGTGGGCTGGTATTAACGCTCGAATTGATCGTGCTGGACTTAGAGATTCAGTAAATCAATTATTAGAATCGATTAAAAATAATTCATCGTCTATAGCATCGAACTTGGGGCTATCCATTGTTTCTGGTGCTGGTTCGATAATTTCTCTTCTTGTAATGTTGGTCTTTGTTTTGGTGCTTGCCTTCTTGATGTTAATCGAAGGGCCAAAATATATGAATAAAATTTGGAATATGTACGGAGAAGAACATCAGGAAATGATGCGTAATCACCGCAGAATAGTAAATAAGTTATATAACGTGATTAATGGATATGTTATCGGACAAGCTACGGTAGCTACGGTGGCTGCTTCGGTATCTGGTGTCATTGCAGTATCTCTTACCTTTTTCTTTAATGTTGGTTTTGATCTAGTAGCGCCAGTAATTGCTACAGTTTTTGTTTTTGGACTAATTCCCGCATTTGGTGCAACAATATCTACAATTTTGGTTGGACTACTATTCATCCTAAATGATGTTGGTGCTGGTATCACCTTTATGATCGCGTTTATTATTTACCAACAGATTGAAAATAACTTGATTGCACCAATGATTCAATCTAAGAGCCTGGATCTTTCACCACTACTAATATTTGTAGCAGTGATTTTCGGTACTTATTCTTTTGGGCTAGTTGGTGGTATCGTGGCAATTCCAATATTTGGTTGTCTAAAAGTTTTAATTGACGAACTAATATTAAAACGCAAAAAAGCGGAAAAAGAATTAGATAAACCTATTACAAAATTAATTAATACTTTAAAGAAAAAGAAAGCCTAAAAGCTTTCTTTTTTAATTATCTTTTATCTAATTATTTTTATCTTCTAGGAAGAAGTAATCTGAAAACATCCACACTTGTTCGTTTGTTGATCTATCTTGGATTTCTATATTCCAAGACGCTAAGTAGTCTCTAATTTTATCTGACTTTTTGAAATCTTTATTTTGTTTAGCATTTAATCTTTCAAGAAGTTGCTTTTTGAATTCATCATCTATATCTTCAGTTTTACTTAGAAGATCTATGCCTAAATGTTCCTTGATAGATTCTAATAATTCAACAAAAGATTCTTGGTGAATGTTTTTAAGTTTTGTATTATTAATTCTTTTGAATGCTTCATCGACGATTGCTAAAGCTTTTGCGGTATTTAAATCGTCTCTTAAGGCTTCGACGATTGCTTGCTTATAAGCATAGACTGAGACTAACTCGTCTTGTTTATATTCTGTTTCTTCACGAGTTAAGGTGTCGTGAATTTGGTGTCTTAGACAAGCAGTATTATACCAACTATGTAAACGGTTATTTGCGGCCTTTAGATTCTCATCGGAAAAATGAACTTGTTTTCGGTAATTGCCTTGGAGTACTAACATCCTAAAAGCTAGCGGATCGATATCTTTTTTCATGATGTCTTCAATGGTTAAAAAGTTATTTAAAGATTTAGACATCTTTTTGCCATCTATTAAGATATGTTCGTTATGAACAAAAAATCTAGCATAGGTTTTATTAGATCTAAAAGCAGTAGACTGTGCAATCTCATTTTCATGATGTGGAAATTTTAAGTCAATTCCTCCGGTGTGAATATCGAATGGAACTCCTAGATTCATTTCACTCATTACAGAACATTCGATATGCCATCCTGGTCTACCAGTTATATCCTTACCATCTAAAATAAATTCCCAAGCTGGTTCACCTTCTTTTTTCTTTTTCCAAAGAGCAAAATCATGGATGTCTTTTTTGTCGTATTCATCATTTTCGATACGCTCTTTGGATAAAGTGCAGTTAGAAAGATCTACTAATTGACCATATTTATTTCCTGCTTCTTTATAGTCTTTTATTGAGAAATAAATTCCATCTTCTGCCACGTAAGCAAAACCTTCTTCGTATAGCTTACGAATTAAGGCTTTCATGCCACCAATTGTTTTCGGATCTGTAGCTCTTATAAAATCAATATCTGAGACATTATTACCGACTAGCTCCATATCCTTTAAGAAGACTTCAATATAGTGGTCGGTGAGCATTTCAAGTGCAACAGCTGGCTCTTCGTTAGGATATTTATTTTTAGATGCTTTTATTGTTTTGTCATCCACATCGGTATAGTTCATGACGTGTTTTACACTATCATAACTAGCTTTTATGGTCCTTCTTAAAACATCGGCTACAATATAGGCAGATAGATTGCCAATATGTGCACGATTATAAACTGTTGGGCCACAGCTATAGATAGAAACTGTGTCATTCGTTGGTTTTAGCTTTTCGACTTTTTTACTAAGACTATTGTAAAGTTCCATTTTTATAGCTCTCTATTACCTTATTTGTTACTTCTATTAACTCTTTTACTACGTTGTCATAGTTATCGTAAGTTCTAAATCCTGCAGCGAATTTGTGTCCACCGCCGCCAAAGTATCCAGCTATTTCACTACTGATTGGGATATTAGATCTTAATTTACCAGTCACTCTACCATCCGTATAGGTCTTAAATGCTACAGCTAATTCTACGTCTTCTACTAATCGCATTTCATCTAAGACTAAAACACTTGGGTTGTATTGATCGGAATACTTTTGAATATCTTCCCAAGGGATGTGAATTAAAGCTATTTTATTATCTAAATAATATTCAATTCTTTTTATCAAGTCAGCTTTGTAATCTAAAATCTCTGCTGATTTTTTCATAAATTCGCGTCGTTTATCTTCGATCTCAGCTGGTTTCGCACCACATTCTAATAATTTCGAACAAACATAGAAGCTATTGGCGTTTACGGAATCGGTTGTCATGCCAAGACTGTCTGAAAAAATAGCTCCAAGCATTGCTGTTGCAGCGACTTTATTAATTGGATAATTTAATTCGGAGAATATATCGTAAAGAACTTCAGATGCGGCCACAGCATCTTTTTGTAATAATGTATGATCGAAAGATAGTGTGTCTTCAGATTCTACGTGATGGTCTATGACAAAAACTGGTTCGGTTTCTAAAATATGCTTGTGATAAGGTTTTTCTAATGTCTTAGATAGTAATACATTAGATGCGGTATCGACAATAATAATTAAATCAGTTCTAGGATCTATGTCAGTAACAACACGATCCCAGCCGTCGAAATAATGAAGATACTTAGGAATATTTACTGGACAATAAAGCTCAACCTCTTTTTTAAGATTGGCAAGTACTGCTTCTAGGGCAAGTGATGTTCCAAGTGAATCGCCATCTGGATTTTCACCCTGGACTATGGTTATGAGGCTGGCTTTTTTTATAGCGTTATCAAAATCTAAATAGTTCATAGTGACCTCCTTCCTTCTAGTGCATGAGATAAAGTGATTAAATCAGCATACTCTAAATCGACGCCAACAGGTATTCCTTGTGCAAGACGACTAATTTTAATATTTATACCAGCTTCTTTAATCTCATTCTGAAGATAAAGAGCGGTCGCTTCTCCTTCAACTGATGCATTGGTGGCTAAAATTAATTCTTTAACCTTATCTTTTTTTATGCGATTAATTAATTCTTTAATATGTAGCTTGTCTGGTGTAATGCCATCGATTGGCGATATTGCTCCACCTAAGACGTGATAAGTACCATTAAATTTATCTGTTCTTTCAATTGCGACTATGTCTAAAGGTTCTTCTACAACGGCAATAATAGTTTTGTCTCTAGAATCATCGCTATAGAGGCTCGATGTTTCTTCGTCTTTTGAGATTAATGCAAAAGTTACTGGGCATAGTTTAACGTCTTGATGTAATTTATCTAAAGATAAGGCTATTTTCTTAGCAATGGATTCATTATTTTTATACAAATAATAAGCATAGCGTTCGGCGGTTCTAGTGCCGACGCCTGGTAAATTAGCTAAATCGTTAATAGCATCTTCTAATGCTTTTGGTAGAAGCTGTTTCAAGAAAATTACATTCCTAACATGCCAATAAATGGTTTCATTTTATTAGCCATTACTTCTTGAGTTTTAGCAAGACCGTCTCTTACTGCAATTTTTACGTAGTGTTCTAGGTCTTCAATATTGTCTTTATCTACCATTTCAGGATCGATGGTAACTTTTTTAATCTTCATTTCACCAGTGAATTGAATAACAACAGCGCCATCGCCTGCTTCTACTTCAATGATTTCTTTTGCTAGTTCTTTCTGTGCTTTTTTGATTTCGTTGATTTTCTTTAATTGATCAAAAGCCATATTAATTTCTCCTTACTAAACTTAGGGGTCGGTTATTTTTAGCAATTACCCCATAAATACTATTAACTATTTTACGCTAATTGCTAGAAGTTTTGTAGACGTAAAAACGGTCGGAATTTTCTTTTTTAGAATCTACTAGAATTTTGTTTGGTGTTAATTGATTGTTTTTAAAAATATTATTTAAAGCTTCACGGCTAACAATTGTGTTGTCTAAAGAGCTAATGCTTGTTGCGACGTTAACTGTTAGATTATTTTTATTTATGGCCTTTTTATTGAAGTTTTTATAAAAATTATACTGATCTTCGGTCACGACTAGTTTTATATTGCCAGAAGATTTTTTGAAGTATTCGTTAACAATATTTAGGTCATCGTTAAAATTCTTTAGAGTGTCGGGATTATAGACATAGTCATTTGTGTATCTAATAAAGCTTGAAAATAAGAGTGCAGATAATAGTATAGTAATTGGAAATAGTCCAACTACTCTAGCATAAGGGTTGGTAGGAAAAATCTCGTACCAATAATTCAAAAGCCACGAAAGTCCAATCATGGCGGTTAGAATAATTGGAATGAAAAGTACACCAAAGTAGCTTGGGTTAATGATTAAGATAGGTAGTGTTAATAATGTCCAAGATAGAATTAAATAAGTTCTAACAGTCCAACTATTTTTAAATAATTGAACTAATCCTACAGTCACTAAAGCTATTAGGCCAGTATCAATAGCTGGATAAAAGACTCCAAAAGAGTTAATGGAATCTACAAACTGACTACCTAGTATTTTTATATTTTCGACTAAATTAATATTGTTTGTTGGTATTGCTAGGATGTCTAGTAATAAGTGATGGTTTTTAACGATTGATGTTATAAGTGGTGCAATCCCAATCACTAGAATCATGGGAAGGATAAAAAGATATTTTCTAGGAAGTCTTTTAAGTTTTAGTCTGATTTTTGGATGTAATAAAGCTGCGATGACTATGGATATAATGACATATATCATCATTGGAGTGTAAAGAGATAATGCAATACCAATCGCTAGAAAAATCGATTTTGGTATTTTATATTTTGGATTTTGAATGATTAAACCAGAAATAAAAAGTATTAGTGTCGGCCAAAAGAAATACATAATCTCGGGTGATCCAGACTGTGCGAAATAAAGGAAAATTCCAAGAGTAATAGTAATTAGTAGTCCCAAAATTGTAACATTTCTTTTAAACCATTGGCTATACATTAAGGCCAAGAATATTAAACAAAGTGAAGCTATTAAGATAGATGGCAGCTTTATAGCTAATGTATTTAGTCCAAGAATGCTAATGGACGTTTTTTGTAGCAGATGATATGGCAAATCGGTGTTTGCTAATGTAATGACGTCTAGGCCATTTTGAATATCCATACTAATAGATGCGGATTTGATTTCCGTTTGGGATAGTCCATTTGGGGCAAAATTAAAAGTATAGAGGATTAATCCGGCAAAGATTAATCCTATCATTAGATATGCAAATAAAAATCTATGACGATATAAAAAATAGTCAGCAATTTTTTGTTTAAATATCATTTGTAATTAATTATAGCATTTATCTTAATGCTTTTTATCGAGTGACATGAAGCGGAGTTTTTCTGGATGGAAGTAAAGCTCAATATGACCAACTGGACCGTTACGATGTTTTGCAATAATTAACTCAGTAATATTTTTTAGATCTGGATTATCTGGTTCATAGTATCCGGGACGGTGGATGAACATTACCATATCAGCGTCTTGCTCAATAGAGCCTGATTCTCGAAGGTCGGATAGTTGTGGTTTTTTAGAATCACGTGATTCAACGGCACGAGAGAGCTGAGAAAGTGCTACAACTGGCACGTTTAACTCTTTAGCTACCATCTTTAGGGCTCTAGAAATTTCTGATACTTCTTCAACGCGGTTATTATTTTTTCGATTACCTTGCATTAATTGTAAATAGTCAATAACGATTAATCCAATATCTTCACGGTGAGCAATGCGTCTAGCTTTAGTCCTTAATTCGAGTGGTGATAACCCTGAAGCATCGTCAATATAAATTGGCGAGCTATCCATTTCATTCATTGCTTCAGAAATTTTAATGAAATCTTCGCTAGATAAATTACCTGAGCGAATGTTCCAGGCGTCTACTCCAGCAGCATCGGCAAGCATACGATCGAAAAGTTGTTCTTTTCCCATTTCCAAAGAGAAAATCAACACTGCTTTTTTAGATATTTTTGCCACGTTGTAGGCTAAGTTGGTTACTAAAGTGGTTTTACCCATGGCAGGTCGAGCGGCTAAAATAATTAGATCAGATTTCTGTAGACCCGCTGTCATGTTGTCTAAGTCTCTCCATCCTGTAGGAATCCCTCTCAAGGCACCTTTATTTTTATGTAGTTCATTAATACGTTCAAAAGAATCTAGAATGATGTCGGATAATTTAATTAAATCTCCTTTAGCTTCATTTTCAGAGACATTAAAGATTTCTGATTCTGCTTTAGCTATTAGCTCATTAATATTGCTTTCTTCATCGAAACCATATTCGGCAATAGCACCAGAAGCGGCTATCAATCTTCTTCTAGTTGCTGATGTTGCTACGATTTCTGCGTAATCTATTAAATGAGCTGAAGTAGTAACGTAATTTGTCAAAGAAGACAAATAACTAGAGCCACCAACCTCGGTTAGTTGTTTGCGATTTTTTAAGATGTCAGAGGTTGTAAGTAGATCAACTGAACGATTTTCCTCATAAAGACTTAACATTGCGCCAAATATTAGACGGTGCGAAGGTTCATAAAAATCGTCAGGTTTTAATATACCAATAACGTTTACTAATGAATCTTCATCAATTAAGATGGCGCCAAGTACAGACTTTTCTGCATCAAGATTATGTGGTGGAACTTTTCCTTTTTGGGTTCTTTCAGACATCTATTATTTCTCCTCCACCCATAATATCTATTGCTTCTTGCTGAGAAGCGTCTTTTAATTGTAACTTTTCGTTTTTAATATCAATTATCTCGATTGTATTATCTATCTTAGTAATAATATCTTTAATTTTTTTAAAATAGGTAGCTTCGGACAGCTTCTTTTTATATATGCCACTACTATAAATAGTTAGTGTTTCGTTATGACGTTTTGTTTTACATTTAGATAATAACGCATAAAGTGCAGTGTCGTCATTTTCTTGCACGATATTAATTACTTCTCGAAAATCAAAATTGCGGTTGACCGATCCATTTGCTTCTTTTTTGTCTTCTAGTTTGGTGTCTTTTTTATCTTCAGATTTTGGAGATACAGTTTCTTCTACTGGATCTTTTTGAATTTCTTCTTTAGTTTTGCTTTGATCTTCAAGTTCTTTTTTTGCTAGTTTATTTAATTTATTCTCAGTTGGCTTTTTATATGAGGCTATTTTATTCAAAGCTGAAAGGTCTGAAGATATTTCTTCTATTTTTTTAGCTTTAATGTTTGAAACTTTTTCTTTGAAGTCTGAGGCAGTATTTATTAGGGACGCTAATAACTCTGGATAAGGATAGGTAGATTTTCTAATGTTAATTAATTTTAAGGTTAGATTAGAAAGTTTTGGATATTTAATAATATATTTTTGAAGCTCATAAATTAGCTGTTCAGCTAGAATACTAGCTGATACACCGCTATATTCTAAGATATTTATTTGGTCAGCGATTTGTTTTAGATCGCCATTAATAATTAGTTTAATAGTTTCTTTAATGATGTTATAGTCTACGAGTCCAATGCTTTCTAAAACTTTTTCTTTAGTGATTTTTTCTTGACTGCTAAGGCTAGATATTTGATCAAAAAGTGTAATGCTATCTCTAAAGCTACCATTACCTTGTTTTGCAATAATGTTAAAGACTTCAGACTCTGCATTAATATTTTCATTTTTTGCAATGAATTTTAAGTGATCTGCAATTAATTTTTCTGGTACTAATCTAAAGTTAAATCTTTGAGTTCTTGAAATAATGGTATCTGGTAACTTTTCAGGGTTGGTTGTAGCAAGTATAAAAACGACATGTGTGGGAGGTTCTTCAAGTGTTTTAAGTAAGGCATTAAAAGCACTTTTAGAAAGCATATGTACTTCGTCAATAATATAAACTTTCTTCTTAGCTACAGTTGGTGCAACTAAAACTTTATCTTTTAAGTCTCGAATATTATCCACTCCGGTGTTTGACGCAGCATCTATCTCGATAATGTCGATATGTCCTTTATCTGAATATTTAAGACCATTGATTGAAAAAGCTAAGATTCTTGCAATAGATGTTTTACCTACACCACGTGGTCCAGTTAGAAGATAAGCATGAGCAATACGGTCATTTTTAATGGCTGTCTTTAATAGATCAGTAATATGATCTTGTCCAACAATCTCATCTAAAGAACGTGGCCTATATTTTCTATATAATGCTAACCCCATAATAAAAACTTTAATTAATTCTAAGTATAGCCTATTTTATTGCTTAAAACAGGCTTGCCTGAATTTCTGGAAGCTCAATTTCTGCAATTTCTTTTGAAATTTTAATTGGGTAGCCTGTGAATTTTTTAATTGGTAGTAGCAAGTATGAATCTTTATAAGAGAAGATTAAAATAGTGCCAATTTGTCCAATAAATTTGCCAGAAATAAGCTTATCTTCACATTGGTTAATCGCTTCACTTAGTGATACGTTTTGTTTTAAGAAGATGTCATTTGGACAGACAAGCTCTTCTTGTTTAAAACTAACACCTAGCTCTTCTTTTACTTTGTTTAGAGCGGTTTTTAGCTCTTTTTCAGCCTCTTCTTTGGAAAAATCTAGTTTGAGAAGATTCATTTTTTTAGATGTATTAACTGCTTCGCAGAATCCATCTAAAGCAGATATCTTAGCTTCATAGGTTCTTGCTAGGTTAGCTGAATCAAAAGTTTCTAGAACCATTGCCATACGAGCACCCTGCTCATATAATCTTGCAAGTCCTCTTCCAGCATAAGAAATACCGACTTTTATAACTTTCGGTGCAAAATAAGCTAAGTAAAGAAAATGCGGTTCACGATTCCTTTTTTCTTGTTGTGGAGATATTTCTGTGGTGTTATAGAATGCTGGATTAAAACCAGTTTTCATCTGACATTCTCGACATTGGTCATAATCAAAAGTGTCAAAAGCCGTACGCTTTTCACAAACTTTATTTTTTCCGGTTTCAAGATCATACCAACCAATACAGTATCTTTTTGAAGTATCGAAAGAAATCGTGCCTTCAAAATCTCTTAAGCAAATAGTCTCAATATCACCATTCTTTTTAACGATATCAATTGTTGGTTCGCCTTTTTTTGTGTACCCTGCATGACAAAGAATGTCTGGTTGATCCATTTTATCCCCTATGTAGTTTGTTTAATTTACTTATATCTTTATAAAGATGCTTCTACTGCAGCCCAATGAGCATCGGCATTGTTTTCTGGAATGATAATCGTTACTTGATCGCCTACGCGTATCTTAAAGTACGTAACACTAGCAAGTAAGATACGATATTCACGGCCATTAGCTTCAACGAAGAATGACCCGTCTCTAGTAATTAATGTTCCAATAATCTGACGTCTTTCGACTGGACCAATTTGTTTATAGATAAATGAGCCATCGTCAGAGATTGTAAGCTTTAGTGTGTCACCTTCTACTAATTTTGATTTAGAAGCATAATTTGCTGGCACGGGATAGTTTTTGCCATCCGGTCCGATCATCATTTGTCCGTCAAAGATTCCTTCTATAACTTTTCCGGAAATATCTTCACCATTCTGATTAAAATTAGTAATAACTTGATCATCTTCTCCAAGAAGACTCATCAATAATTCTTTTGCAGCTGCTAAATTTGTTTCAGCTTCTTGTAGCAACGACTTTAGTCGTTTTGCTTGTTTTTCTGGTAATTCAGACATACTCGCATTTTCCTCTTTGTCTGTTTTTGTAATATATCTATTTCGTTATAACAGATGTAAACTGTTGGTGTCAAGTAAGCGTACAATTTTATCATATTTAAAAATAAAGTGAATAAGTAAAACGTTTTAGCTTAAAAAGTTCTGTAAGATTAATACTCTTATCTTTTAATCTTTTCCACATTTTTATATCTGTTAACAATTTTTTGTTGTAATAAATGATAATAATAAAAACAGCGCCCCGTAAGGAGCGTTGTTTTTATTTATAAATGAAATTCGGTTCTTTTATAAAATGCTAAATTAGTTTAATTCTACGGAAGCACCAGCTTCTTCAAGTTGTTTCTTAATAGCTTCAGCTTCGTCTTTAGCTACTTTTTCTTTTACTGGTGATGGAGCACCATCTACAATAGCTTTAGCTTCTGAAAGTCCAAGACCCGTAATGTCTTTGACAGCTTTAATGACAGCAACTTTTTGTCCACCTGCGTCTTTTAGAGTTACGGTGAATTCAGTTTTTTCGTCAGCAGCAGCTGCGGCACCATCAGCAGCTGGAGCAGCTACGACAGCAGCTGGAGCAGCAGCGGATACACCCCATTCTTCTTCTAGGTGTTTAACTACCTGACTTAATTCTAGAGCAGATAGCTTGTTTAGTTCGTCAACAATTTTTTGTTGAGCAGCAGATAACTTTACTTCGTTTTCAGCCATTTTTATTCTCCTTAAAAATTTATATATTTTGATTGCTTAATTAGATTTTCTCAGCACGTTGTGACATAACTTGAGCCATGCCTCGTTGAGCACCGTTCAAAACGCCAAGTATTTGAGTAAGTGGTGCTGCCAATGTGCCAACAAAGATACCGCGTAGTTGATCTTTTGATGGAAGATTTGCAAGTGCTTTCATGTCTTCGACTGAAATCTTTGCTCCACTTTCATCAAAACCAGAAGCTAGTTCAAGTTCAGGATGCTTTTTGGCAAAAGCATTTAATACTTGAGCAGGCATAACTTCATCTTCGTTTGAAAAAGCGTATAGAAGTTGACCATTTAGTTCTGATAAATCGGTGTCTTTATGCTTATCGCTAGAAAGTAATGTAACTTTTACTAATCTGTTTTTAACAACTTTTATTGTTACATTATTTTCTCGAGCATTAGCACGAAGCTCTTGAAGATCAGCAACTGATAGTCCTTGATATTTAGCAGTTGCTACACATTTTGCTTCTTGAAATAATTCTGTTAATTCAGCAACCAAAGTTTGTTTCTTATCGCGTGATATTGCCATAAAAATCTCCTTTTGGTTAGTATTATTTTTGAACCGAATTTTTAATGTTCCGTTACATAAAAACATCTCACCTTAGTGAGACAGAAACATTCTAAAAAGATTGGTTTCCTAGGTAGCTTTATTAAGTTTTCACTGCTACTGTCTCTGGTAACGTATGTATATACGTTACCATATTTTTTCTAAAATCTCAATGGTTACGTGACTATGGAGCTATGTAATTGAAATGTACGTTTTATTTTATATCTTTTGGTAGGCCTTTGATTTCTTGTGGTAATACCCTTTTATCCTTAAAGGCTCTAGGTAGCATTTGGCTAGGATGCCAATTAGCAATTAAATCAGATAAATTATCCGATTTTTGGTATTTGCCACTCATACCGTTGCGCCCTTTTTCGTAGCTCCCTTTAACTTTACCTGTATGATGGAAAATAATTTGACCAATTCTTTCACCAACTGGTATGACAACCGATTCGTATTTATTAAGATTGTAAACTTCTAAAGTGATGCGATTAATGTAGCCTGGATCTATCCAGCCTGCATCAAAGCACACGGCTATACCGTTTCTTCCCCAGCTGGATCTTGAACGCACTTCACATGCTCCTCCATTTGCTTTAATGCCTACAAATTCATGTGTGTGAGCTAGTATTCTCTCTCCAGGTCTTAAGACAATAATTGGATGGTCTAGTGGAATGTTATTGAAATAAGCATAGCCATATTTATCACACCAGTCTTTATGTTTCATAGCCTTTTCTGGGCCATCAAAATAGTCGGCCACTTCTTTTTCGTCAAAAGGATTATAGATCGCCATATGCGCTCTGCTTTCAACTTTGTAGTAATAATACCCTAACGTGATATCAAGGCTTGCTTCAGATATATGTTTTTCATAAAACGGCTCTGAAACTATAATCCCATCTTTAATAGCCTGAAGAATTTCAGTATTAGAATATACACTCATGTGTGTTCTCTCCTCTTTTTTATTTTTGTCTCTCAATTTGCACTTTTATTATAGCTTATGGTTATTTATTTTTTAAATAAAATAGACGCTTTATGCGTCTATTTTATGATTTGTAACGATTAAATTGATCGAGCTATTTTAGTTCTTGATGTTTTCAACTAAAATACTTGGTCCCATTGTTGTTGAGAAGTTAATACTTTTAATAAATGTTCCTTTAATACTTGATGGCTTTTGGCTAAGTAAGCTATTAAAGAATACATCAATGTTTTCTTCGATTTTTTGAGGACCGAACGATACTTTACCAACTGACAAGTGTACGATTGATTGTTTGTCTACACGATATTCAACCTTACCAGCTTTAGCTTCGGTGGTTGCTTTTTTAACATCCGCTGCTACGGTACCGGATTTTGGATTAGGCATTAATCCACGTGGACCAAGTAATCTTGCGTATTTACCTAATTTTGGCATGTATTGTGGAACTGCAATAAGTACATCAAAGTTTAAATTTTCTTTATCTAGTTGTTTTAGAAAATCTTCATCACCAACTATGTCAGCACCAGCTTCTTTAGCTTTACTGTGTTCTGACTCTGGGGCAAAAACTGCTACTCTTACTTTTTTACCTGTACCGTGTGGTAAGGAAACTGTAGAACGAATGTTTTGGTCAGCTTGTCGAGGATCGACATTTAGACGAACATGTACTTCAACTGAAGCATCGAATTTAGTAGGGTTGGTTTCGCAAGCTAATTTTACTGCTTCTGAAGTAGTGTATTCTTTGCCTTTTTCAATTTTTTTGAATGCTTCTTGATATTTCTTTGATTTACGTTCTAATTTTGGTCGAGTAACTGGTTTCGGACCTTTTTTAGTGTGAGCTTCAGCTTCTTCGGATTGTGGAGATGTGTCTCCGGATGCTTTTCGTGCTTCTTTTTCAGCTTTTTCTTCTGCTTCTTTTAATGCTTTTGCAGAACGTTTACCAGCTTTTGCTACGGTTTCTTTTTTACCTTTTGCTGAATCTTCAGAAACTTTTTTAGCTTCAGCAATAGCTGAAGTAATCTCAGCTACTGTATTTTTTTCTGTAAGTTCGAGTTTTAACTCTTTTGCTTCTTCTAGAAGCTCGGCTTTAGTTTTAGCCATAATAGAATCCTTTCTGTGGTAATAGCGACTTTCGTCTCCCATCATTGATATTTTCATCTTAACTATTCTACCATATTTTCTATAAAAAGCCACTTTGTTGTAAATAAAACTATGCTTATGCTGAGATTTTCATCTGTAAATGATGTAATTATGGATATTTTAAGAATGTCGAATAGTGAGTTTTGAAATCTGATAAAAATTTTAATATCAATTCTATTTTTTATTTATTTTTTCGCATAGAATTTAGTCAGAAAGGAGGAAATATGGAAAATGGAAGACCAAGACCAGCAAGATCAGGTTGGGATCCCAGTTACGTTCAAACGGAAGAGGATTTTAAGAAGACGCAGAAGTTACTACGATATACACGAGAAGGACTAGATTTCTCCCGTGATGAAGGTGACGATATACCATTTAGAGGAAGACACTAAAGTAAGGAGGCGTGTCTATGCGAATAAATAATTATTTTGGGATTCGTAGTCCCTGACATATAAGAAAATACATTCATTAGTTTAATCCACCACAGTATTCAATCCTAAATGCTAAGAAACCAGGCAAAAATGGTTTAGTACAAAAACCCACAGGTAAGATGATAATCACAAAAAATAAAAATAAATTGTCTTAAAATTTAAATATAGCTCCTTTTTAGGAGCTATATTTAATTAGTTGGTTATACGAATTTTATAGATAGAAAAATATTATTAAATACTATTCTACTACTTCGACACCCATTGATCTTGCTGAACCAGCGATGATTTTAACGCGTCCTTCTAGATCAATAGCATTTAGCTGGTCTTTTTTGATTTCAGCAATTTCTTCTAGCTGAGCTCTTGTAATTTTTCCAACTTTGTCAGAATGCGGTTTTCCGGAACCTTTTTGAATGCCAGCACGTTCACGTATCATATCGTCAACTGGTTGACCTAATGATTTCCATGCAAATGTACGGTCTTCAAACACTTGAAGGTGTACGATAACGTCTTTGCCCATTAGATCTTTAGTAGCATCATTGAATGGATTAATGAAGTCCATCATGTTAAGACCCCATTGACCTAATGTTGATCCTACTGGAGGTCCTGCTGTTGCACGACCTGCTGGAATTCTTAATTTAAGATTTCCAATAACTTTTTTTGCCATGTTCTTTCCTTTTTTACTCTAGTATTACCAGAGTGCGTAACTTAGATATAATAAAACTTTTTTTAAAAAAACTCAAATTTTAAAAATTAGACTTTTGTGACTTGAAGAGCATCTAGTTCAACTGGTGTATCACGACCAAACATTGATACCATGACTTTAATTTTGCCTTTTTGTGTATCTATTTCTGATATAGTACCATCGAAACCTTTGAATGGCCCATCGACAATATTAACCACTTCACCTTCTGAAAAATCAATTCTATGAACTGGATCTTCAATGCCCATGCGTTTTTTAATTTTAGCAATTTCTTGAGCAGACACTGGAGTTGGATTTGTTCCTACGCCAATAAAACCAGTAACGCCAGGAGTGTTTCTTACGACATACCAAGTTTCGTCTGTAAGAATCATTTCAACAAGCGCATATCCTTGGAAAATCTTTTTCTCGACAACTTTACGCTTACCGTTTCTAATTTCAATTTGTTTTTCTTTTGGAACTAGAACTTCAAAAATTTTGTCTGCCATGTCGACAGTTTTAATTTTTTGATTGATATTTTCAGCTACTTTCTCTTCATAGCCACTGTAGGTATGAATTGCATACCATTGTCTTGTTTGGTCGTAACCATTTTTATTAGCCATAACTACCTCTTCATTATGATGTTAAATAACTCTTTAAAACCAATATCTACTAATATCATTAGAATCATGAAACCAACGCTAAATAGGATAACGGCTAAAGTTAATGCCCAGGTTTCTTTACGAGTTGGCCAATGTACTTGGCTAAGTTCATTTAAAGCACCTCTAAAATATCCAACTTTTTTAATTTCTTTTTGGTAAACGTTACCTTTGAAATTTGGTTCTTCTGGATTGGTTATATTTTTTTTGCTTTTAGCTTTTTTAACTTTTGCCTTTAAGTTACTAAGCTTATCTTTGAAATTATTTTTTTTATTGTTATCCGAATCACTTGCTTTAATGCGAGTAATTTTAGTTTCGGATGCTTTTGTACTATTTGTATTGGATTTTTTAGTCACAAAAACTTCTCCCATTTAAAATAGTCTGCCTAAGCAGACTGTCAATAGTCATTATACCAAATAAAGGATAAAAATCAATTTTAGATTTTAGAAATAAGAGCCTTTTTAAGAGACTCTTATTCAGATATTGGCAGTGAAAAGTAAAATGTTGATCCATGGTTTAATCTTGATACCAATTCAATTTTCGTATTCATCTTTTCGGATAATTTAGCGCTTACATATAGGCCAAGGCCAGTGCCTGAAGTCTCTCTTGTACGGTAGTCTTCAGAGCGGTAGAATTTTTGGAAGATTTTTTTCTGATCACTTCTTGATATGCCAATTCCAGTATCTTTTACAGAGAAAGTTACGAGATCGTCTTTCTGTTTAATGGATAATGTAATGTCGCCTTTCTCGGTATATTTAATGGCATTAGTGATAAGGTTCTGTAAAAGTTCTTCTAGGTAGAGTCTTGAAGTAGAAATGCTTTTTAAATTGTGTGAAGTATCTAAGATTAGCCTTAAACCTTTTGTTTCTGCTTGTGGTGTGTATTCGTGATAAAGTTTTTCGGCAAGTTGTTTTAGATCTATATCTTCATTTTCTTGTCCTACGCCCCTTTGAGCTCTGGATAAGGTAGATAAATCATTAATCATTCTAGATAAATCATTAATTTGTGAATGAGCTGTTTTGATATTAGATACAAGTTTTTCCTGATTAGCTATTCCCTTTTCTACCATAAGAAGACCGTTAGACAAGGTGCCTTCTGCTATGGTGATTGGCGTTCTTAATTCATGAGACACTACTGAGATAAATTCATCTTTTTCTTCTTCTAAAGATTTTGTTTTTGTAATGTCTCTTAAGATTACAGAATAACCAGCTATTTTTTCTCCACCTTGCCTTATAGAATAGGTTTTCCAAATTGGTGAGATGGTAATATCGATTCTTATAATATCGTTATCTGAGAAATCTATTTGAGCATCGTCGTGATGTATGACTTTAGTTATTTGTTTTAAATCTTTTAATAGAGTGATTTCGTTATCGTTTGAATCTTTTAACTGCAAAATGCTACCAAGTTTTTTACCGGTAGGATCACCATTAATATTTAAAAAATTTAGACTGGCTGCATTATAGATTTTAATTCTACCTCTAGTATCGATACTAATTAAGCCTTCGGATAGGTTGTTGATTAAATCGGCAATGATTTCATCTTGTTCTTTAATGAAATCTTTTGATTTTTTAGCATCTTTACGATCTTTTTCTAGTCTCGATAAAATAATGCCAATGATCATTGAGGAGATACCCATAGACAAAATTGAAACCCCTGCACTAGATACTGTTTCGGGTGATTTAACGCTATCTAATAAAACGCTTGCTGTAATAGTTAATATGTAAAGTAAGACGCTAAAACTCATGGCAATAGTGCCGCCTAATAAATAAGCTGGCACTAAAAGTAAAATCCAGGCTAAAGTAAGAGGCGAATCGAAAGGAATAATAAAGATAAAGAAGCAAGTTGCAATTAAATGAGAAAAGATAATAGACAAAGATTTGATTCGTTTAGAATTTTTAATTTTATCTGAAAATATGCAAGCTAGTCCTGTTACAATCCAAGAAAAACCTAAAATTAGCATTATTTCAATTTTTGTTTGACTGTCTAATAACTTAGTAATTCCGCCGTTATGATTAGTTAATCCATAAATTATAAAAATAAAGGGTAAAAATAATGAAGAATAATTTATAACCTTTTCGAAGTCGATATTTAATGAACCATTATCTTTTGTTGCCATGGTTTTATTATAGCTTATGCTTAGATTCTTGGTGATTTAGTTTTTAAAATATCTTGATGCATTTTGTAGTTTGGATCGTATTTACTAACTTCTTGCCAAAATGCTTTTGAGTGATTCATGTGTCTGGTATGACATAGCTCATGAATGATTACATAATCTATTAAAGGAAATTCTAATTTCATTAAAGCTATATTAAGACTGATTGTTCCTCTACTAGAACAGCTTCCCCATCTGCTGGAAGCATGAGATAGTTTTACTTTTTTGTAATTGAAATCAAATGTAGAGGCAAAATATTTCAATCTTTTAGGCAGATAAGTTTTTGCTTCTTTTCTAAAAGCTTCTAGTGCTTTTTCTCGTATTTGATCTTGCACAGTTTTTGTCTTTAAGGTTCCGGTTTTTGTTTTTACGTAAATTGTATTGTTTAAAGTCGTAACTAAAGTTTTAGAAATGTTGGTAGATTCAATAACAGAAATTACATGGCTTTTTCCAATTTTTAATCCGTCTTCAAAGAAAAAAGCTTTGTTTTTATGCTGATCTATCAAAGAGTTGATAGAACTAATATTTTCGTTAATAAATTTATGAATTAAAATTTTTGGAATCAATTTTGAAGTATGAATTCTTAGTGTACCCTGTGGCGTAACTCTAAAAGAAATTTTAGAAGATGAACGATTTGACCTTATAACTTCTATGTCGCCTAGTTGTTTGTCATGAATAATGATCATTATTTATTTTTAAGAATTCTTGTTTGTCTATCTATAATATTTTGAATGTTATCTGGTTTTAAACTGCTAGATAAACGATTAATAACTAATCGAAGCTGAGATTTAAAGGTGTGTTGTCCAGAAAGAACAATAACATTTTCTTTAATGTCTGGTTGTTCGAAAGCTTTTAATACCATTTTGTATTGTTGGTCTGTCATACTATCTGGCTTTACGGGGTCGGTTGCTCGATTTTGTGCAACAATGTCGTTAGATTGCATTAAGATAAGGGTTAATCTATATCCAGCTTTTTTAGCAATCCTAGATAAATCATCTCTTTCTTTTTTTGTTTGAAGTGGTGTATCTAAAACTATTGCTTTTTTTGTTTTGAAAGTCTCTGCCAACTGTAAATAAACTAATGTAGTTATAACATCTTCTTCTTTTTGATCGTAAGTTGGTTTTTTGTATACCAAAGATCTAATACTATTAGCTGATATAAAAGGAGTGTTAAAAGTATTGGCAAATTGTGAAGCAAAAAAGGTTTTACCTGTTCCTGGCTGACCAATAGTGGCAATAAGTAGCGGTTGGTTTATAATCTCTGGTCTCATGCTTAAAATTATAACAAACAATTATTGGCTAATTTTATCTAAAAATGTAAGTATGCTAAAATTACTTTGTATTACACGAACCTTGGGGGTGTAGTACAACGGTTAGTATGAAGGTCTCCAAAACCTTAGATTGCAGTTCGATTCTGTACACCCCCGCCAAAATATAATAGTTAATAGTGATGCCTTGAAGCATCTTTTTTATTGTTTTGATTTTTTGTATATATGCTTTTATAGATTTTTTGCCTTTAGCTTTAGGTATAAAACATCATAAATAGCATTTTTTGATATCTTACTAGTTGTGCTTATGTTTTTATTAGTTTATACTTTAAAACAGAAAAATTAACAGCGAGTGGGAGTTGAATGCTACGATATCTTAACACCAGAATCGTAGTTGAGAAGTTATGAAGATATTAATGCTAGGCTGGGAGTTGCCACCACACAACAGCGGCGGTCTTGGCGTTGCTTGCTATTATCTTTCGAAAGCGATCGCAGAAGAAGGAGGTGATATTGATTTTGTCATTCCTTACAAAGCGGACTATTCAATGATTGATTGGATGAATATTCACGCTGTTACTAATCTACCGGCATCGACTTTATTAAATGCTTGGGCTTATGATCACGATGAGGATATGGTCGGCGGATCGGATGATGGCTTTGGTGATACTTTGATGCGACGTATCCAGCGAGAATATGTAAGGTATGTTCGAAATTTTGTTAAGTATCACAAACCTGATGTAATCCACGCTCATGATTGGCTAACTATGGAAGCTGGTATTGCTGCAAAAAGAGCTAGCAACGCTCCTTTGATAGTACACGTCCATGCAACTGAGTTTGATCGTGCTGGAGGTGGATCTGGAAACCCAATGATTCACGAAATAGAAGAAGCTGGTTTACTAATGGCAGATCGTATTATTGCGGTATCGGAACGAACTAAATGGTTGATATCCGAACGCTATCACATCCCTGCCGATAAAATTGAAGTTGTTTATAATGCGATTAATCTAAATGAATTAACAGGATATTCTTATAGTAATGATACTTATCGTTATGTTGAATTCTTAAGAAATCAAGGTTACACAGTTGTTTCTACTATTACGCGATTTACAATTCAAAAAGGATTACGTTACTTAGTTGAGGCTGCTGCTAAAGCAATCCGAAAATATGATAAGCTAGTATTTCTCTTTGTTGGTGATGGTGAACAGCGAGATGAATTAATTAGCTTAGCTGCACATTATGGAATCTCTAATAAAATCATCTTTACTGGTTTTGTAAGAGGTCAGGCATGGCGTGATTCTTACTCGGTATCGGACATTTTTGTAATGAGTTCAGTATCGGAGCCGTTTGGTATTACGGCATTAGAAGCTGCACATCACGAAAACGCTTTAATTTTGACACATCAAAGTGGTGTTTCTGAAGTAATTGATAACGCTTTAAAATATGATTTTTGGGATACTAATAAGTTGGCTGATCAGATTGTGGCTCTCGCCTTATCTAAGAGCTTAACTAAATCATTACAGCGTAATGTCTCAAATGAATATAAACGCATTACTTGGAACGATATGGCAAAGAAGTGTATAGACATGTATAAAAAGGTAGGAAATAGATAGATATGGAAGATAAAAATATAGTTTTGTATCTTCACATGCATCAGCCTTTTAGAATAAAACCATTTTCAATTTTTAATGCCGCTAACGATCATAATTATTTTAATGGACAAGAAAGTGGGCAAAATAATAAGGAGATATTCTTAAAAGTTGCAAATAAATCTTATCGTCCAATGCTTAGTCTCTTGGAGGACTTGGTTGATCGATATGATAAATTTAGTTTTTCTTTGAGTATCTCAGGTATATTTTTAGAACAAGCTAAAGAATATGCGCCAGACGTTATAGATACTTTAAAAAGATTAGTTGCTTCTAATAAAGTTGAAATAGTTGGAGAGACTTATTATCATTCTCTTGCCTTTTTCTTCTCTCCTTTAGAATTTGAACGTCAGGTTGAACTTCATAAGAGAATAATCAAAGAATTATTTAATGTAGAACCTAAAGTATTTAGAAATACAGAACTTGCTTACAATAATGAACTTGCTGTTTGGGCAGATTCTAAAGGATATAGAGGTATTTTAGCTGAGGGTTGGGATCCTATTTTGGAATGGAGATCTCCTAATTATGTCTATCGTCCGGTAGGAACTAATAACATTAAGCTACTTTTAAAGAATTACCAGCTTTCTGACGATATAGCTTTTCGCTTTTCAGATCGTTCATGGCTAAAATGGCCTTTAACTGCCGATAAATATGTTAAATGGGCTGAAGCTTCTTTAAGGGATGGAAATATTCTAAATCTCTTTATGGACTTTGAAACATTCGGTGAACATCAATGGGAAGATACTGGTATATTTACCTTTTTCTCTGATTTTGTGAATCGTTGGTTAATGAAAGATAACCACAAGTTTATTACAGTTTCGAAAGCCTGCATCTTATCTAAAAATGAAGCAGAAATTTCAATGCCATCGGTTGTAACGTGGGCTGATTCAGAACGTGATTTGTCTGCATGGATTGGTAACGAACTTCAAAAAGAAGCTACAAAGAATCTATATTCACTTGAGGATATTGTAAAAGAGTCTGGTGATGAAAGTATTATTGATGACTGGGGTAAATTGCAAGCTTCGGACCATCCATATTATATGAGTACTAAAAATTATGAAGATGGTAATGTGCATGCATATTTCTCTCCATATGAATCGCCCTACGATGCTTTTATGTTTTATATGAATACACTTAGGGATCTAAAATATCGTGCAATAAAAGCAATAGAAGCTAGGCGGTAAATATGAGCCGTTCAATTGTTTTGTCTAACGGATCAATGCATGTAGGATTGAATAATCAAGGATTATTGCATGATTTTTATTTTCCATATGTTGGTCTTGAAAATCATACATTAGTGGATAATTCTGTGCATCAGATAGCTATTCGTGTGGATGGCGTCACTAGTTATTTACTAACTGATAATAATTGGAAATTTGAATTTTCTTATTTTAAAGATTCTTTAATTGATGAAATTATTGCTATTAATAATAATTTAAAGATTAAGATTGTTTTTAATGATTTTATTGATGCAAAATTAAATGCTTTTATTAGAAATATAAAGATAACTAATCTTGATGATAAAACTAGAGATATTCGTTTGTTTGTGCATCAGGCGTTTGTGATAGGCGAAGCTGTCTCTAACATGGATACAGCTCAATACTTACCTAGTTCTAAAGCAATTATGCATTATAAGGGGCATCGAGTTTTTATTGCTAGCGGAATAATGGATGATAAACCTTTTGATCAATATTCTATTGGCCTATTTGGTATCGAAGGTTTAGAAGGCTCTTATAGAGACGCTGATGATGGCGAATTATCTATGAGTAGTGTCGAGCATGGCCAAGTTGATTCAATAATGCGCTTCAAAAAAGACGTGGCATCTAATGAAGAAATGATAGTAAATTATTGGATCTCTGCCGGAACGAATATGCGAGATGCACTAGACGTTCATAATAAAATTTTAGAAGATGGTGCTTATAATAGACAGGAGCTAACAATAAAATGGTGGAGGTCTTGGTTAAAACCAGCTGAAAAGATAGCAGATCAAATACCTAGTAAATATAAAAATCATTTCATCCAAAGCTTGATGTTGGTAAAATCGCAAATAGATAATTCAGGAGCAATTCTTGCTTCTAGTGATAACTCTGTTTTAAAAAGTAATCGCGATGCTTACTGTTACTGTTGGCCAAGAGACGGTGCTTTTATATTATGGCCATTAATTCGTTTAGGTTTTTATGAAGAGCCATACAATTTCTTTAGATTTTGTAAAAAAGCAATGCATCCAAATGGTTATTTGATGCATAAGTATTTAGCAGACGGATCAGTTGGCTCTAGTTGGCATCCATATCTACATAAAGACGGGGCTATTGCTCCACCTATTCAAGAAGATGAGACGGCATTAGTTGTATATATGTTCGCTCAATTTTATTTTGAAAATAAAAAACAAGATTTATTAGAAGAGTTTTATGATTCCATGATAAAGCCAATGACAAATTGGATGACTTCATATATTAATGATGATTTAAAACTACCTAAACCTTCTTATGATCTTTGGGAACAGTATTTCGTTATTAATACTTTTACAGTTTCTGCTGTTTATTCTTCTTTACTCTTAGCTAGTAGTTTGGCTGAAAGTGCTCATGATGAGAAGATGGCTGTGATATGGCGTAGTGCGGCAGAAGAAATAAAAAAGGCTGCTAATGTTTTATATGATAAAGAAAATAAAATGTTTTATCGTTCGATAAAACAGGTTAATAACAACCTTACTTATGATAAAACTATTGATGTTTCATCTTTTTATGGTTCGTTTATGTTTGGTTTGTTCTCTGCTGATTCGAATGAGATTGCTAGTAGTTTTGAGACAATTAAAAGAACTTTTAATCAAGAGACGAATATTGGCGTACCAAGATTTTTGAATGACAATTATTATAGAACAAGTGGATCTTATGCTGGAAATTATTGGTTTGTTTCTTCTTTGTGGTTGGCACAATATTACTTAGAAAAAACAGAAGATGAACAAGCTGAACTGATTTTAGATTGGGTGACTAGTAAAATGGAAGAGAAAACCTCAATACTCGCAGAACAATATAATCCAGAGCTAAATAAAAATGTATCAGTGGCTCCACTTACCTGGTCTAGCTCGGAATATGTGGCAACGTTATTAGATTATATAAGCCCAAAAGGAGTTTAGATGAAACTTTCTTTATTAAACCAAAATCTTAATAGACATCTTAAGAAAGCAAATCTTTTAGGTCGTAAACGAGAAGATAGAATGTATAGTAGTTTTGCTAAAGAATATGGTTTGATTTGGTTTAAGAATTTAAATAACAAATCAGAGGATATGAAAGTTAAAGGACTTACTTTATGCTTAGATCATAAAGATTATGATTACCTAATAGGCTCTTACGATGGTTATGATGTGGTTTTGGTAAAAAGAATTAATCGATTGTTTTATAAAGGTAAGATTTTTGAAAATCGTTTCTTGATCTTATCTATTGAACTTAAAAATAAGAATAGACCACATGTTATTATGGCAACAACAGACCATAAAGAAGTGTTTTTAAAAGAAGTTTTAGGAAAGTTTCATAATCTAAAAGAACTTTTTATCTCTGATGAAGCGTCAAATTTCGCTAAGTATTATCATGTTTACAGCACATTGTCTGATGCGCTAATTATGGAAGATTTATTTAACAAAGAAGTGCTATCAATAATCGAAACGCATATCAGACCTTTGGACATTGAACTAGATAATAAAACTTTGTATTTATATGCTAAGGAGCAATTAGTCACTAAAAAATTATTAGAAGTAATGCTAGAAAATGGTGTATGGTTAGCACGTAAAATGGACAAAGTATCGAAAGCTAATATTAAAAGATAAAAATAATAGCCCATTTGGGCTATTATTTAACTCTTTCGAGGTTTGATTTCGTTTCGGCCTAAGCTCTTCTTTGTTTCTGTAAAAGTAACATGTTTTCGAAGTTTTGGGTCGTATTTTCTTAGAGAAATCTTGTCTGGAGTGTTTTGTGTATTTTTAGTTGTATAATATACACGATTTCCAGATTCTTCACTCACAAGACCAACGAGCTTTCTCTTAGTATTCGTTTTTGCCATTGGCTTCCTCTTTAATTAGTGTTATTGCAATAATTATCAAGAAGAGATTATATAGCAAATCATCTGAAAAAACAAGTTTTTGAGTATGGGCGAAGGACGTTAATTGCTATAATTACAATTAATCTGCGAATTGGCTGTTATATAGTTCGGCATAAAAACCATGTTGTTTTAATAGTTCCTGATGTGTACCCTGCTCAATAATATTTCCTTCTTTTACTACTAAAATTAAATCAGCATTGCGAATAGTACTTAAACGGTGTGCGATGACGAAGCTAGTCTTTCCTTTCATTAACCGATCCATTGCTTGTTGAATTAATAACTCAGTACGTGTATCAACTGAACTTGTAGCTTCATCTAAGATTAGCATTGGTGTTTTAGCAAGCATTGCGCGCGCAATTGTTAGGAGTTGTTTTTCACCTTGTGAAATATTTGTAGTTTCTTCATCAAGCACCATGTCATATCCGCCTGGAAGTGATCTGACAAAGTGGTCAACGTGTGCTTCTTTGGCTACTGCAATTATTTCATCTTCTGTGGCATCTGGTTTGCTGTAACGTAGATTATCACGTATTGTACCACTAAATAACCATGTATCTTGTAATACCATACCGAACATTTGTCTTACATCGCTACGTTTCATCTCGCGAATGTCGATGCCGTCTATTTTTATTGTGCCACTATTAATCTCATAAAATCGCATTAAAAGGTTTACTAATGTAGTTTTGCCAGCACCGGTTGGTCCAACAATAGCAACGCGCTGGCCTGGTTTAATATGTGCCGATAAATTATTAATGATTATTTTATCTGGATTATAACCAAACGTAACATTATTAAATTCTATTTCACCTTTTACTTTCTTAATTTTTACAAGATTCTTATTTTCTTTTGCTTCTTCTGGTTCATCAAGGAATTCAAATACACGCTCTGCAGCGGCAGCGGTTGATTGTAAAATATTTGCAATATTAGCAGTTTGTTCAATTGGCTGATTAAATTGGCGCATATATTGAATGAATGCTTGAATGTCACCAACTTGTAATCGACCATTAATTGCTAACCATCCACCTAAAACGGCAATGCCTACGTATCCTAAATTGCCAACAAAATCCATAATTGGCCACATTACTCCTGATAAGAATTGTGATTTCCAAGCACTTTTATATAATTTATTATTAATCGTTTTGAACTTTTTAATTGAACGAGCTTGGCCATTGAATGCTTGCATTACCTGATGTCCAGCATACATCTCTTCGATGTGTCCATTTAATTTGCCTAATTCAACTTGTTGATTCATAAATTGCGTTTGTGATTTTTTTATAACTACGAGTACAAAGCTCATGCTAATAGGCAGTGTTAAAAGTGCAACGATTGTCATTTGCCAACTAATTGATAACATCATGATCATGATGCCAATGATCATAACTAGAGCTGATACGATTTGCGATAAACTTTGGTTAAAGGTTTGGCTAACAGTATCAACATCGTTTGTAATGCGGCTAAGTACTTCTCCATAAGTCTGTTTATCAAAATAGCTAAATGGTAGACGGTTAATCTTTGCTGAAATATCTTGTCTCATTTTGAAAGTTATCTTTTGTGTAATATTAGTCATAATCCAACTTCCAAGATAACGAAGTACGGCACTTACTAAATATAGTCCGATCAGCCACAATATTATTTGGCCAATTATATCAAAATGAAATGTTGGCTTTTTTGTAACATTAAATGCAAGGACTGTTTGAAGTTGATCCGCAGGAATTTTACTTTCAATTTCTGATCTATTTGGTAAATTATTTAAGATATCGTTAACTGTTGTGTTGTTTGGTAGTACTGCATTATTTGGTAGATTTTTTGTAATTAGCTCATAGGTTTTAATATCTCTATAATCTTTTACGATTTGATTGGTTGCTCCACCAAGAATTTTTGGACTAATGATTGCGAAAATTGTGCTGCTAATCGTAAAAACAATAACTGTTAGTAATTGCCAACGAAAAGCTGTTAAGTATTTCATTAATTTTATTATTGTGTCTTTAAAGTTTTTTGCTTTTTCGCCGGTACTGGTATTATTTCCCATTGGTCTGTTTTGATATGCTTGTGGGCGCTTCTTAAAATTCTGTTTATTACTCATTATTCCGCCCTTTTCTGTTTTTTGAAGGTGCTTTTTCTAAATCGGATAGCTCTTCATCCGATAACTGAGATGAAGCAATTTCTCGATAAATAGAACACGATCTCATTAATTCAGCATGTGTACCTTGACCAACTATTTTTCCTTCGTTTAATACAATAATTTTATCGGCATTCATGATTGTATTGATGCGTTGAGCGACAATTAATACAGTTTTGTTTTTAGTTTTCTTTGTAAGTGCTTGTCGTAATCTTGCATCAGTTTTGAAATCTAATGCAGAAAATGAATCATCAAAAATATAGATTTTTGCGTCAGTTGCTAATGCTCGTGCAATAGATAATCTTTGACGTTGCCCACCTGATACATTCTTACCGCCTTGTGAAACATTGCTACTGTATTTTTTATCAAGTTCATTAATAAATTCTGCAGCTTGAGCAATCTTTGCAGCTTCTTCGATTTGTTTAGAGGAAGCTTTAGGGTTGCCATAGGCAATATTGCTGGTAATTGTACCACTAAATAGCACTCCCTTTTGTGGTATGTAGCCGATACGTGACATTAGCTCATTAGATGAAACTTCGCGGATGTCTATGTTGTCAATTAAAATCTGTCCAGCGCTTACATCATAGAAGCGTGGGATTAGATTAATTAACGTTGATTTACCACTACCTGTACTACCAATAAAAGCTGTTGTTTGCCCTGGTTCGGCGGTAAAGTTAATACCAGATAATACTGGTAAATTTGCATCTGGATAACTAAAAGTTACATCACGAAATTCAATTTTACCTTTACCATTTGATGGAAAATGTTTTGGTTCTTTGGGATTAATAATGGATGGCTTCATATTTAGAATCTCGTTGACGCGTTGTAATGACACAGTTGCACGTGGCACCATGATAAACACCATGGAGATCATCAAAAATGAAATTATTATTTGCATAGCGTATTGCAAAAATGCCATCATATTTCCGATTTCTAAACCATTAATATCTATCAGTTTTGCGCCAAACCAGACTACTGCTACGCTTGTAAGATTCATAGTTAACATCATTATTGGATCAAGTAACATCATCAAATGATTTACAGATAGGTTAAATCTGTTTAGTTCATTATTTACACGTTGGAATTTTGCTTGCTCTATTTTTTCATTATGGAATGCGCGTATAACTTTTAATCCTGTTAGATTCTCGCGTGTCACTAAGTTTAGTTTATCGACTAATTTTTGTAGCTTTTTAAATTTTGGAATTGCTATGGTAAAAAGTATGGCAATAATGATTAGTAGACTAATAACTGCTGATGCAATAATCCATGTTAAATTTGGTGCATTTTCTAGTGCTTTTTGAATGCCAACGATCGCTATTAAGGGAGCCATTAATGCAAAGCGCAACAATATTGTGAGTGCAGTTTGAATTTGCTGGATATCATTCGTTGAACGTGTGATAAGTGATGCGGTTGAGAATTTATTAAAATCAGCAATTGAAGAATTTTCTAGTTGTGTAAATACTTTCTCACGTATATCCCGTGCTAAACCTGTGGCAATTCGTGAGGCAAGGAAAACATTTATGATCATACTAACGCCGCCAATCAAAGCAACGACGATCATCATGCGGCCATCTGCCCAAATTGAATTAAGATTTTGTAAAATAATTCCCTTATTTACTATATTTGCTGAGTAATCTGGTAAACGAAGTATTGTCATTACCGTGATATAAGTAAAAATTATCAGAGCGATAAATGTTAAAAGATATGGTTTACATAATTTAAGAATTGGTTTCATAGATTTTACTATAATTATTTTACGCTATTTAATAGATATTATGTGTTATTTTTTTTGTGAGAGTGTTGCAATTGAGGGGTGAGGATAGGGGTGATATTGACAAAACATTACGCTAATGGTATTATATGTCCATGATTAGTTTACTTAAAGCTTATCTTATAAAATGGAACAACGAAAAATCAGATCTTTCAAAAGTTCAATTAACTTATCTGATAGTTTCCTTATTCATTATTATGATAGCTGGCGTTATTTCGCTAGTTAATAATCGATTAGGACAAAGTTTAATTGCAATTCCATTATTATTTGGTGCTACGTTTTTAGTTAATTTAGTAGTTAATTCATTACTAGAATCAATTGTTATTAAAAAGATCAAAACTTTTGAAACGAAAAAATCTAAAAAAACTGTTAAATAACAGTTGCACCATCTAAAAGCTTTTAGTAGAATATTCGTAGACGCCGCCTTAGCTCAGCTGGCTAGAGCAGCTGTTTTGTAAACAGCAGGTCTTCGGTTCGAGTCCGAAAGGCGGCTCCATAGATAATTAACATGCTGGGGTAGTGAAGCGGTCAAACACAACAGACTGTAAATCTGTCGGCATTCGCCTTCGTAAGTTCGAATCTTACCCCCAGTACCAGGTTGTAGATTAATAGCCATTTGGCTATTTTTTTATTCTCTATTTTTTATGATTTTATATGGCATTAAAAAATATAATTGAATTGTCTTTTTAAAAAAAATGGGATAGACCTGGTCTATCCCTTCCTCCATTCTAATTTGGTTTTTTATTTATTTTTTATTGACAACCTTCACAAGCAGTAAGTTCTGCCGGATCGACTGGAGCATCTAAAGGTCTATCGTGTTTACGATTAAACTCTTCTTTTGCTTTTTCGTCGTTTAAAAGGTCATCTATGGCTTTTAGCTTTTCTTCTAAGCTCATGTCGTCGCTTATTACAGAATTTGCATTCACCTTGAACCTCCTTAGATGTTAATTACTACATATGTAGCGTGTATAGTTATTTTAAAGCACTATATGTACGATTTCAAGCAAAATGCTAATGTTTTTTATTATATTTTAAAAAATAAGATATTGTACGATAATCTACTAGCATTTGGTATAATATTCCTATGCCGCGATAGCTCAGTTGGTAGAGCACTTCCATGGTAAGGAAGGGGTCTCGGGTTCAAGTCCCGATCGTGGCTCCATTTCGAGATTTTTTTCAAAATCGTGGCGCAAAAGTGCCGCTTTTTTGTTTGGCGGTGCGAAGCATTAGCCATATATTTTCTTGGGGGATTTATATTTTTAGTTGCAAAGAATTTTCTGATAATTCGCCTACCATAAGTGATAGAGGTGGCACGGCTTTAGTCGGCATAGCCGGCGTGCTACGCGTCTGCCCTGATGATACCTTTCTGTATATAATAGTTGTCGTCATAACAGGCAACTATTTTTTAGGTTTAAAATGAGAGGATTTTTGATAAATAGTTAATAAAATAGACAAAATGTCGTGATATTGACATATATTTGTATAATGTAGTATACTTAATGTATAAGTAAAAAAGGAAATAAGATGACTCTTGAAAAAAATCTACGCGAATTACGAAAGATTTATGGACTATCGCAGAAAGATATAGCAAATGCAATCAATATTAGTCGTAGTAGCGTCGTGGCTATCGAAAAGGGTGAGCGAGCATTAAATAGCGAAGAACTTGGTAAACTAGCTGGTTTTCTTGGGATAGATATTGCAAATTTATTATCTCAAGAGATTCCTGATTATAAGAAATATCGCGAGATGATTATTGAAACTTTACGTCGATATACGAATTATGCTGGCAAAAGCGCAACTAAAACATTACTCGCAAAATTAATTTATTTGGCAGATTTTGCTTGGTACTATGAACATTTACAACCAATGAGCGGTATGAAATATCGACGGTTACAATATGGGCCGGTACCAGATCAATATTTTCGAATAATTGATGAACTTATTAATGAAGGTAAAATATCACTTGAAGTTGGAAATGAAGCTCAATGGCTTAATCTAACACGATCGGCACAAGATGTTCCATCTCAATATTTATCTGTAAGTGAGCTTGAGCTAATAGATAAAATTGCTAAAAAATGGAAAAATTCAAATACAAAAGAAATTGTTCATTTTACACATACACAACTTCCTTGGCAGATCTGTAGGGAGCAAGAGTATATCCCTTATGAACTAATTACGCAGGAAGAGCCGGATCGTGTTTACTAATAATTATCGTGTATTGTTTGAAAACTATTCTGAACGTCATTATATTAAGAAATTTAAAAAAGATTATGGCAATCAATGGTTGGTCACGCGTAAAGCGCTAGTTGCACAACTTTCGCGTATTGATCAACTAGTACTAAATGGTAGGACAAATCCGCCGATTCATCGTACAGAAGATAATAAAGAATGGATTGTTAAACATGAGTTCGCCGTTGCTGGACGTAAGCAATCTGCGAAAAGTTCTGGCAACAGAGTAATTTTATATGTAAATCATAATGAACGTGTTGTTCGTGTGTTATTGCTCTATCATAAAAATCATTTAGGCAAAGATACAAATGAAACCGCTATTTGGCAAAATATTGTTAAACAAGAATTCAAAGATTTATTGGCTGTATTTAATTTATAAAATATATAATTAGATGTGAAAGTATAGATTATATCACTCTTCTTGGTTGTTTTACCGATTGAGGGCGCTGGAGGCCTGGGGTGATCATTTTTCTAGCTTTTTCATCTAGTTCTCTTGCTAATTCTTCTTGTCCATTTCTTGAATAAGCATCGGCTAGAACTCTAAGCAATTGAGGAGTTGGCTCTAATTCTACAGCTTTTTCAATAGCTTCTAGCATCTTTTTTGATTCACCTAGTTTTTCTAAGACTTTGGCATAAGCAACGTATCTTGCTGGTAGATCATCTTCAAGTTGAATAGCCTGTTCAAAAGCGATAGCTGCTTTGGGATAGTCTCCAATTTCATAATTTATTAAACCTACATTATGTAAACTAGAAGGATTAGGCTCTAAAGATTGAGATATTTCAAAACATTCAATAGCATCTTTAAAAGCTTTTTGTTTAGCATATAAAATACCCAAACGATTATATGCTCCAGCATCTCTTTCGTTAAATTTCAGTATAGTAAGCAGAGCTTTTTCTGCTCTTAGATACTTTTGTTCTTTAATGGATTGCTGGGCAATATCCCATAGTTTGTCTAATTTAGCTGCAAAAGAATCGGGAATGTTTGGCTTATTATTTCTTTCTTTTGGTTTGTATAAGAAAATGAAAGCAATAACAATAACAATGATAAATAGGCTAATCATATCTTGTTAAATTATATCATAAGCCTTAAAAGTTGTATTTTGGCGTTTTTTTGATTCTCTATTTTTTTAATGACATCAATACAAAGCAGAATTTTATCCGATAATTCTCTTGATGGTTTTTTAGTCATTAAAGAGTTTAGAATTATTAATATTGCATCTAGCAGTTCTAAAAGATCTTCTTTTTTTTCAGAATACTTTTTTATTAACTTGAAAGAATCTACAGTTATTTCATTAATAAATTTCCTAGCATCCATAAAAATTTCTAGATTATGATTTAAATTATCTTCGTTTTTTAGTTCTATCAGTTTATATGGTCTATTGTTAGCGATAAATTTAATTTGTTGATTTTTCTTTTCATCTTTAGTTTTTTCTAAATCAAAGAGTTTATCAAATTCTAATTTGGAAGGACTTTTAAGTTCAATTTCTTGGACTCTAGAAAGAATAGTATTTAATAAAGCACCTTTGTTTTCAGAAGTTAAAACAATATAGTGATTTTCAATTGGTTCTTCAAGTAATTTCAAAAAGGAATTTTGAGCAGATTCTTGCATCTTATCGGCATAATTAATAATTGTAATTACGTTTTCTTTACTAAAGTTCTGGGAATGTTTGATCAAATCTCGAATTTGTGAGATTTTGATTGTTCCTCTTTTAATATCAGTATTGCCATCGATGTCAGTTGGATAAATATTATTTACTATTCCTTTGATTTTTTTAGCATAATATGAAGAAGCGATATTAACACCTAAACCTCTTTTTGAATATATTAATATTGATTGAGGTTTCTTTTTCGCTAATAAGTCTAGTTTTTTAATATTTGTTGTACCGAGAATTATTTTTGGATTTGTCATTATTTTTTAAATATATTTTTAAATTCTTTAGGCAGTTTGGCTTCAAAAGTTATTCTTCCTTTATTAGGAATGGTGATTTCTAATTTTTCTGCATGTAAATACATTCTATCTGCTTTTTTAGCGCCATAAACCTTATCTCCTAATATAGGGCAATTGATGTAATTTAAATGAACTCGTAATTGGTGTGTTCTGCCGGTTTTTGGCATTAACTCAATAAGAGCATAATTTTCGTTTGTTTTTAGAACCTTATAATCAGTTATAGCCACTTTGCCGTTGCTACTAACTTTAAACGTGGCGGGTTTTTTAGGATTTCTAGCTATTGGTAGATCAATCCTTGCTTTTTCTAGTTTTGGTATGCCGGTCGTGATAGCAATATAGGTTTTCTTTGTAAGTCTTTTTGCGAATTGTTTTTTTAGTAAATTTGCAGTTTCGTTATTTCTTGCCCCGATAATTACACCTGAGGTGTCTCTGTCTAATCGATGAACAATTCCTGCCCTATTGGTATCAAGAGCATAAGTACTATACCTTTTGAAAAAATCTGCCACAGTAAATTCATCAGACTCTGTTCCTTTAGCGTGAGTTAAAATACCGGCAGGTTTATTTATTACTATGACATTATCATCAAGGTAAAGAATGTCTAGCTTTTCTTTTTCAAATTTCTTTTCTTCTGGCAGCTTAATATCTATTATGGCTCTATCATCTATTTCATAGCTAGGAGTGGTTATAGTTTTACCGTTAATAGAAACACGGGAGTCTTTAATGTATTTTTGCCAACGACTTCTGGATATTTCTTTATAATGTTCGTAAAGATAGGTATCTAAGCGTTTTGTAGTCTTTTGAAGTTTTGCTAAATAGTATTCTTTGCCTTTATAGAATAAAGCGTAGGTTGTTAAATTGGATAGATTATTCTTTAGCAAATTAATCTTTAATTTTTTGTCATTTAATTTATTTATCTCATTTTCAAGGTAATTTAAATCATCAAAAGCAGAATTATCTCTTAAGATAATGTAGTGATCTTTTTTGAGTTCAAAAGATAATGCAAAATTATGAGTAGATGGTTGGGATAGATATCTCTTTTTAATATCGTCATAAGAGTATTTATCCGCATCGTTAATATATGCGGATAAAATTGAGATTATGTCAGAATGAGATAACTTCATTATCTCATTCCAACAGCTTTTTGTACTCTTAATAAAGTTTCCGTGGCAACTGGAGTTAGTTCTTTTTCGGCTTTTTCGAAGATGCTTAACAAGTCTTTATCTGATATTTTTTTCATTTCATTTTGAAGATTTTCTAAGAAAGATTTTACTTCTGAAGCAACCGTCTTTTTAAAGTCGCCGTAACTTCCTTGATCTTCATATTCATCCACTATTTTTTGAAGTGGTTGATTCTTAAGTAAAGCTAAGATTTGAAGTAAATTAGAAATTCCAGGTTGTTTTTCAGGATCATAATTAATGCATGCTAGACTATCCGTGGTTGCTGACATTACTTTTTTGTAGGCAACATTAGGATCATCCATTAGATAGATTACACCTTTTCCGGTTTTGTCTGATTTAGACATTTTCTTTGTAGGGTCTAACAAATCTTTAATACGTAGTGGCTCTCCGTTTGAAAATTTTTCGAATTGACGTTTTGGAGTTTCAGGGACAACAAAGAGTTTACCGAATTTGTTATTCATACGCATAGCAATCTCTCGGGTAAATTCTATGTGTTGTGATTGATCTTCGCCAATAGGAACCCATTTTGCGTTATAAAGTAGAATATCAGCAGCCATTAAGACTGGATAATCAAAAAGACCTGCAGAGACGCGTTCTTTTCCTAGGGATGCACTTTTATCCTTAAATTGCGTCATGCGCTTTAGTTCGCCAAACCCAGTAAAACAATTAAGAATTATTGTAAGTTCGGAATGCGCAGGTATAAAACTTTGTCTATAAACAAAAACATTCTTTTTATTTACAGGTAAGCCTGAAGCAAGCCAGATTCGCATTGTATCTAGGGTTTGTTGATACAATTTTGAATTATCGATTGGAGTGGTGATACTATGAAGGTCTGGAATAAATAAATTAATATTATATTCGTCTGACTTCTCTATCGCCATTTGAATCGACGGCATCATTGCGCCAAAGTAATTGCCAAGTGTTGGCGACTCATTTGAGCGAATGCCTGTTAAAATGGTTTGCTTTGTCATGTGTTATATTATATACAATTTTCTGTTTAAAAATAAAGACACCCTCTAATGAAGATGTCTTTATATAAATATTTGTTCTGACGAATTCTAACGCTTTGAGAATTGTTCTTTCTTACGAGCACCACGAAGACCGTATTTCTTGCGTTCCTTTTCTCTAGGATCACGCTTTAGAAGGTCGGCTTTTTTAAGTACTGTGCGTAAATCACTATGTCCAGTAACAATTGCTCGAGCAATACCACATTTAATAGCATCGATTTGTCCAGAAATACCACCACCATTTACTTTAACGGTAACGTCGTATTTTGTTTGTAGGTTAACTAGTGCCAATGGATCAGTAATTTCTGCCATCATGCTCTTTGAATTGTCTAGATATTCGTTAAAAGGCTTGTCATTAATTGTAATGTTGCCTTTTCCTTCGTATAAGCGAACCCTTGCGGTAGCGCTTTTACGACGGCCTAATCCGAAGAAGTATTTTTTTTCTGCCATAACTTTATTTAACCTCTACTTTCTCAGGTTTTTGTGCTTCGTGTGAGTGATTTTCTCCAGCAAATATCTTTAAACGAGCCATTCGTTCTTTTGCTAATTTATTATGAGGAATCATGCCTTTTACGGCGTTTTCGATAATAAATTCAGGAGCTTTTTCTCTCACTTCTTTTAAGGTTGCGCTTTTAATACCACCTGGAAATCCTGAGTGACGGTAGTAAACTTTATCTTCTTCTTTATTACCGGTCGCAACAGTTTCTTTTGCGTTAATTACGATTACGTAATCACCACCATCCACGTGTGGGGTAAAAGAAGGTTTGTATTTACCGGTAAGATATGTTGCTACGGTAGTTGCAACGCGTCCTAATGGTGCGTCTTTAGCGTCAATTAGAATCCATCGTCGGCTTACTTCGCTAGGTTTTTGAGAATAAGTCTTATTCATTTACTTTCTCCTCTTTTTTGCTAGGTATATCATCTACGAATTCAATTCTAGCCATTTGAGCGCCATCACCTACTCGAACTCTAGTTTTGAAAACTCGGACGTGACCAGAATTTCTTTTAGTTAGATTTGGTGCGATGTGGTCACAAAGCTCAACAGCTGCTTCGCGATTTAGCTTAGACATGACTAAGCGGCGATTTGCTAGGTCGGCTTTTTTTGCTTTTGTGATTAATTTTTCAATGTGTCTAACAAGTTCTTTAGCTTTTGGAAGAGTTGTTTCAATACTCTTATAGATAACTAAGCTAGAAGCTAATCCACGTAATAGAGCTCTTCTTTGGTCTCGCTCACGTGAGAACTTGCGTCCTTTATATCCGTGATTATGCATATAAATCAAGCTCCGTTAGTTTAAGTTTTACTTCATCAAGAGCTTTTGAGCCAAAGCCCTTTAGTTCTCTTAGATCTTGCTCTGAAAGATTTACTAAATCATTTAGAGTGCGAATATTGTTGTTTACTAGTGCATTAGCTGTGCGTGCGGATAGAGATAAATCTTCGATTAAAGTGTTTAATTCTTGATTTTCTGTATCGTCCTCTTGTCCTAGAGCTGGTGCAGCTTCTACTTGTGTTGATCCTGCAAGAGCTGAGTATTGGTTAACTAAGATAGCTGCAGCTTCTTCAAAGGCATCTTGTGGTGTGATTGCACCGCTAGTTTCTACAGTTAATACTAATTTATCTAAGTTGGAGATTTGTCCAACACGAGTTTTTTCAACTTTGTAGCGTACGCGTAGTACTGGGCTGTATACAGCATCTAGTGCAACCATGTCTGAGTGAATACGTGATTCAGATGATTCTTCAATAGTTAGATAACCTCGTCCTTTTTGTGCTACAAAATGGATTGTTAGGCTAGCATTTGGATCATCAATAGTTGCGATAATTTGTTGTGGGTTAACAATTTCTACATCAGCATTTGCTTGAATGTCTGAAGCTAGAACTTTTCCAGCTCCTTTTTTAGAAAGTGTCAATTCTACTGGATTATCTGAAAATACTCGTAGACGAATGTTTTTGATATTTAACATAATATCAACAGCATCTTCTTTAATACCGTCAATAGTAGTAAACTCGTGGCTTACTCCTTCAATACGATAAGAAGTAATTGCTGCACCTTCAACTGAAGATAAAAGTACTCGTCTTAGGCTGTTTCCTAGTGTATTGCCATATCCTGGGTGAAGAGGCTCAATAGTAAAGGTTGATATGTTATCTCCTTCACTAGTGATACCGGCTAATGCTGGGTTGTGAATTGCATTTGACATAATATATTTTGCTCCTTACCCTTTTTTATCGTGAGTAATACTCAACGATTAATTGTTCATTGATATTTTGCTCGGCTTCTTCACGTTTTGGAAGACCAGTGATTTCAATAGTTAATTTTTTAGGATCTGATTTTTGCCAACTTAGTGGACCTTGAACTGAGTTGTTTAGTACATTATCAATTTCTTTAAAGTAAGTTGATTTTGTACTTTTCTCACGTACAGCAATTACATCACCTTCAGACAATCTAATTGATGGAATATCAACACGCTTACCGTTTAAAGTAAAGTGTCCATGGCTTACTAATTGGCGAGCAGCTTGACGGCTTACTGCAAAACCTGCGCGGTAAACTGCGTTATCTAGACGTCTTTCTAGTAATTGCAATAAGTTCTCACCTGCAAGTCCTTCGCGACGTTCTGCTTCACGCATCAAACGAGCAAATTGTTTTTCAAGTAATCCGTACATACGGCGTACCTTTTGCTTTTCGCGTAACTGTGTAAGGTAAAGACTTGGTTTTCCTTGTCTGCCATGTGCGTGTTGACCAGGAATTCCAGTTTTCTTAACTAAAACTTTATTTGCCTTTGGATGAAGAGCAACGCCTTCACGTCGGCTTTGTTTAACAATTGGACTACGATCTCGTGCCATATACTATCCTTTCCTTGCCTTTCGAGGTCTAACACCACCATGAGGAACGCCTGTAACGTCCTTGATGCTGTCTACTCTAATATCAAAATTACCTAAAGTACGGATAGCGGAGTCTCGTCCAAGACCAACTCCTTTTACAAACACATCAACGGTACTAAGGCCATAAAGAGCTTTTGCAGATTCAGCTGCTTTTTCGCAAGCAATTTGCGAAGCGTATGCTGTACCTTTTTTACTACCCCTAAATCCACATGAACCAGCTGATGCTGATGTTAATACATTTCCTTTTTTATCCGTAAAAGTAACAATTGTATTATTAAATGTTGCTTGGATATGAAGCTGACCAGCAGGAACTGATCGGCGAGCTTTTTTTCTTGTAACTTTTTCTGCCATAACTTACCTTTCGTTCCTATGTCTTAGATGGTGCTTTCTTTTGTGTTCCACCAACTGCAATTGCTCGACCCTTACGAGTTCGTGCATTCGTACGAGTTCGTTGTCCATGAACTGGAAGTCCATTTTTGTGACGAAGTCCGCGATATGCGTTGATGTCTTTAAGTCGTTTAATATTATTTGCTACCAAACGCTGTAGATCACCTTCTACGGTGTAGTTGTTATCAACTACTTCGCGGATTGATCTTTCTTCAGCCTCGGTAAGATCTTTTACCCGAGTGGTCGGCTCGACTTTAGCCGCCGCAAGGATGTCTCTAGCAGTCTTAGGACCAACTCCATGAACATATGTAAGAGCGATCTGGACTTGCTTTTCTGTAGGAATAGTAACTCCTGCAATTCGAGTCATGCTTAGCCCTGCCTTTGCTTATTTTTAGGTTTATTCTTGTTGATGACACGTAGTCGACCTTTACGTCGAACTAGCTGATCATCGGGACTGATTTTCTTTACACTCGCACGAACTTTCATGAGCGAATAAAAACTCCTGTCTCCTTTAATTTAATCTTTAAGTCTAAAGCTGATTCTGCCCTTTGTGAGATCATATGGGGTTAACTCAACCTCGACTTTATCGCCCGGAACTAAACGAATGTAATTTTTACGCATTCGTCCAGAAATGTGAGCAATAATAGTATGACCATTAGAAAGTTCTACCCTAAATTGGGTATTAGGTAAGGCTTCCACGACCTTCCCCGCTAGTTTGATAACTTCTTTCTGATTAGCCATAAATTACAGTTGTAAATTATATGCTAAAACAGAGAAAAAGTAAAGAGAAAAATTGCATCAAAAAACAATGTAATGCTTACTAAATAGATTATATAAATAAGTAATTATATTTTCAAATTGCTTTTTAAAATACCCTAATCTTTATAATCATCGTAAGTGATCATAAGAGCACGAGAGTTAATTTGCCTTAGGGTTTCTAGGCCAACAGATACCACAATTAATAATCCGGTTCCGCCAATTGCCATGGAGACTTCACTTTTGATGCCAAGCATACCTGTAAAAACAAGTTCTAGAATAAATGGCATAATTGAGATGAATCCAAGTACTATTGAGCCGAAAAGTGTTAAGCGATTAACAACAGCGGCTAGATATTTTTCTGTTTGTAGTCCTGGACGCACACCTGAAATAAAGGCTCCAGATTTTTGTAAGTTTTCAGCAATCTCATTCGAATTGATAACAATTCCTGTATAGAAATAAGTGAACATTACTACTAGTAAGAAATAGGCGCTTGGGTAGACAAACATCTTCCAAGTAATGTCTAAGTTGGAGGATGGATCGAGTCGATGTTGTTGGAAGAAGTCGATTAATACTCGACCAATACCTGTCCATGATTCGTTGCCGGAAGCTACAAGGATTTGTCCAATAAATGCTGGTAGGGATAAGAAAGCTACAGCAAAGATTATAGGAATAACACCAGCAGCAATTAGTTTAATTGGTAATATTGATTTAATACCATCATATTCGGTGTTTCCTCGAACTCGTTTTGCATAATTGATTACGATAATTCTCTGAGCTTCATTAATCTTAACTAAGTAATAGAGAGTTATTATGCCAATTATTAGTAATCCTATAACTGAGAATGTTCCAATGGCGCTAATAGGAAGCTCGAACCATCCAAAAACATTTAGTTTGCCCATTGAAGTGTCAGTTATTAAATTCCATATATAACCTAGATTACTTGGTAACTGAGATAAAATACCGGCAAAAACTAGAAGTGAGATACCATTTCCAATACCTTGTTCTGTAATTAATTCACCTAGCCACATCAACATAATTGATGCCGCAGACATTGCAGTTATGGCAATAACCCATTGGAAAATAGTTGCTGAATTAATGGTTTCGACTACTTGAGTGCCAGCAAGTACTGAGTTTCTTAAGATATAAATAAAAGCAACAGATTGTGCAACGGCTAATGGTACAGCTGCGATTCTTGTCCATTGATTAATCTTCTTACGACCACTTTCACCGTCTTTATGCATTTCTTCTAATTTAGGGATAGCCTTAGTAAGTAATTGTGCTGCAATTGATGCGGTAATAAATGGGCCTAATCCTGCCATAATAATTGAAAAAGATGTTATAGCTCCACCAGAAAGTAAATCAATAAAGCCACCAAAAGTAGTAGTATTGGCAGTTACGATTTGTTTAATAACTTCTTTTAGAGTGGTTGGTTCAGCTAATGGAATTGGTACGTGTGCTAAAAATCGATAAGTAATTAGAATACCAATAACGATTGCTAATCGTTTTTGCATGTCACGATTCTTAAATGATTTTAATATATTCTTCCAATTCACTGTGTTTCCCCTATATAACTTTAACTTGTTGCTACTGCACGAAATAGCATATAGCTATTCCGTATAATGCAACAGAAAATTATTTATCGTTTTCTTCTGCTTCTTTTGAGCTTTGTTTTAATGGTACATTAGTTCTATTAAAACTTCCACCTGCTTTTTCAATAGCAGCTTTTGCACTATTTGATACTCTTTGAACATTCAAAGTGATTTTTGCTTTAAGTTCTCCTCTAGAGATAACTTTCACTAAACTGAAAGGAGTTGCAATGTAACCCTCTTCATATAGTGAAAAGTTGTCTACAGTTTTGCCATCAAAAGCGTTTAAATTGTCTAGATAAACAACTTGTGCTGGAGCTCTCTTTGATTTAAAACCACGAGCTTTTGGCACAGCTTGTACTAGAGCTCTTTGTCCACCTTGGAATGTTGCTCGAAGTTTTTTACCAGTTCTAGCATTTTGTCCTTTAGTACCACGACCTGCGGTTTTACCACCGCCGGCTGAGATACCACGTCCAACGCGCTTACGATTCTTGTTTGAAGTAACTTCTAGTTCGTGAAATTTCATCTATTTAGCCTCCTTTGATGGCTTTACAGGTGAGTTCACCCATTTTTCTGCTGGTACTAATTGTTTCAAAGCTTCAATAGTTGCATAAGCTATATTAACTTTGTTGGTAGAGCCAAGAGATTTAGAAAGTAAGTTCTTAATTCCAGTTGTACCTAAAATAGTACGAACAACTCCACCTGCAATAATACCAGTACCTGGAGCAGCGGGTTTTAATAATACTCTTGCACCAGTTACTTTAGTTTCAACGTCATGTGGCAAAGTATCTTTATATAGAGGGAAAGTAATCATATGCTTTTTTGCAATGTCTGATGCTCGTGAGATTGCAGCTTGAACATCTTGTCCTTTTGCTACACCTACACCAACGCGATTCTTTCTATCACCAACTACTACTAAAGCCTTGAAGCGGAAACGACGTCCACCTTTTACAACACGAGAAACACGATCGATATTTATAACAACTTCTTCAAATTGTTTTTCTTCGCGCTTTTCGTTTTGATTAGGTCTGCGATTTCGAGGTTTTTGATCAGCCATATTAGAACTTTAATCCTTCCTTGCGAGCTGCATCTGCTAATGCTCCAAGACGACCAGCGTACTTGCGACCATTGCGATCAAACACGACAGTTGATATTTTTGCCTTTTTAGCTTTCTTTGCAATTTCGCTACCAATACTTGCAGCTTTTTCGGTCATAGTTCCTTTTTTAGATGATCCAACAGTTGTTGCTGCACAAATGGTGTGCATCTTGTCATCATCTATTAATTGAGCTGAAACGTGCAAGTTGGAAATTGTAACTGTAAGACGAGGGCGCTCGGCGGTTCCATTTACTTTAGAGCGTACGCGATTCTTACGCAAAGTTTTATTTAAAATCTTTTTACTTAAGTTAGCCATGATTATTTACCTGTCTTTCCTGCTTTACGCAAAATGTGTTCATCAGCATACTTAATACCTTTTCCTTTGTAAGGTTCAGGCTTTTTAAGTGCGCGAATTTCAGCAGCTACTTGGCCAACTTGTTGTTTATCAATTCCTTCAACGGTAATTTCCATCTTATTTACAACAAGATTAATACCTTTTGGAGCTTGATATTTTACTGGGTGTGAAAAACCTAAACTCATCTCGATTTCAGATCCTCCGCCAGATACTCTAAATCCAACACCGTTAACTTCAAGTTTTTTACTAAAACCTTTAGTTACGCCATCGACAGCATTATTTAATAAGCTGCGTTGTAAGCCGTGTTGAGCACGAGCTACTCTTTCGTCATTATTACGGGTAACTATTATTTTTCCATCTTCGTGCTTAACTTCGACTTCAGATAGATGAGGTACTGTTAATTCTCCTTTTGGACCTTTAACAAGAACCTTCTCTGAATCGATCGTGATTGTCACACCGGATGGAACTTCTATAGGTAGTTTTCCGATTCGACTCATATTTTACCTTTCATTATTTTTTTATTAGTTAGACTAGTATACCTTAAGTAGTAATTCGCCACCAAGTTTTTGCTTAACGGCTTCTTTACCGCTCATAACACCTTTAGATGTAGATACTAGCACCATTCCTCGGCCACTTTTGACTTTTGGAATTTCAGTTGATTTAACATAAACACGACGTCCAGGTCGACTAACGCGAGAAATTTCTGTAATGTTAGCATTTTCTCCTGGTTTATTGATTTGAATAAAGATTGTACCGCGAGGTTTTCCTTCTTCAACTTTTACGTCAAATAAGTATCCAGCTTTTTTAAGCTCTTTAGCAACAGCTACTTTTTGTTTAGAAACTGGTACTGATACTTCAGTTTTTCCGACCATTACTGCGTTACGGATACGAGTAAGTAGGTCAGCTATTGGGTCAGTAGATTGTAATGACATATTCTATTATTCTCCTTTCTTACCAGCTACTCTTTGTAACGCCTGGAATTTCACCTTTAGATGCTTTTTCACGGAAGTTAATTCGGTTTAGGCCAAAACGACGCATGAAAGCATGTGGTCTTCCAGTAAGAACGTCTCGATTCTTCCATCTAGTAGGGCTTGAATTACGTGGTAATTTTGCAAGTCCTTCTTGGTCGCCTAAAGCTTTTAACTCTGCACGCTTAGCGGCATATTTTTTAATCATTTTCTTTCGTTTCTCATCACGAGCAATCATTGATTTTTTAGCCATTATGCGTCTCCCTTTTTATCATCAAAAGGCATACCAAATTTCTCTAATAATGCCTTAGAGTGTAATTTATCTTCAGTCTTAAAAGTAAATGTTACTAATAATCCGTGTAAAGTTTGAGTTTCTTCAAAGCTTAGTTCAGGAAAAATTGATTGTTCTTCAATTCCTAGGTTGTAGTTACCTGTCTTATCAAAAGATTTAACAGGAGCACCGTGAAAGTCGCGAACTCTTGGTAACGCAACGCTTATTAAACGGTCTAAGAATTCATACATCTTTGCACCACGAAGAGTTACTGATACACCAACGCGGTTCATTCCAGCACGAATCTTGAAGGTTGCGATAGACTTTTTAGCCATACGATCAATAGGAGCTTGTCCTGATATCTTAGTAAGAGTATTTTTTACTACTTCGTAATAGTGCTTGTCATCTTTGTTTTTACCTGTGCCAACTGAAATAGTAATTTTTTCTAGTTTTGGTACTTGGTTGATGTTCTTAAGACCTAATTCCTTTACTAATTCTTTTTTAATTGAATTGTTATATAGGTCTTTAAGTCGTGGAGTGTAAGCTTCTTTTTTCATTACTTAATCTCCTTATTTTTAGCTTGTTTAGCAACTCTAACTTTGCCAGATTCAGTTACTTTGTAACCGATTCGACTAGTTTTTGAAGACTTTTCATCAACTACTAAAGCAACTTTTGATAATTCTACAGGTACTTGAATATCTCTTTTACCACCTTGAGGATTTAGTTGGTTTGGACGAATGTGCCGTACTTTATTACCAACTCCTTCAATTAGTGCAACGCCTTTTTTAGGTAGAACAGCTAATACTTTACCAGTAGTTCCTTTATCTGCTCCGGAAATAATTTTTACACTATCACCTTTTTTAATTCGGTTTGCCATTATAGTACCTCCGGCGCAAGGCTAATGATTTTTGAATATCCCATATCACGTAGTTCACGTGGTACTGGACCAAAAACACGAGTTGCTTTAGGGTTTTTATCTTCACCAATAATAACTGCAGCATTTTCATCAAAAGCGATTGTTGATCCATCTTTACGACGAATTTGATCTTTTGTTCTAACAACTACAGCTTTTACTACTGATTTCTTTTTGACGTTTCCGGTTGGGTTAGCTTCTTTTACAGTTGCTACGATAATATCACCAACTCGAGCATAACGTCGACGAGTTCCGCCTAATACTCTAATACATAAAATTTCTTTAGCACCAGAGTTATCAGCGATTTTTAGACGAGATTCTTGTTGAATCATATTAAACCTCATCCTCCTTTAGTTCAATAGAACCATGAGCACGTTCTAGGATCTTGTCTAATTTAAACTTCTTAGTTTTAGAAATTGGACGAGTCTCAACAATAGTAACGCGGTCACCTTTTTTTGCTTCACTTTTCTCGTCGTGAGCAGCATATTTTCGGTTTACAGTAAACTGCTTACCGTAAATAGGATGTGTTTCACGACTAGTAACAGTGACGGTAATAGTTTTGTCTGCAACATCCGATGTTACAATGCCGGTCAATGTCTTGGCCATGATTATTTCTCCTTCCGACCTAACTCATCTGCTCGGATTGCAGTGTCAAGCCTTGCGATTTCACGTCTTAGAGTTCGGATAATACGTGGATTTGCTAGCTCACCACTAGCTAAACCACGTTTTGCTTCGTTTAGATCTTTAACTTTAGTTTTTAGATCCTCTCTTAGCTCTTCGACGGTTTTGATAGTTTTTGCTTCTTTTACGTTATCGTTTTTAGCCATTATGCATCTCCTTTAACGATAAAGCGGGTTTTAACAGGAAGCTTGTGTGAAGCAAGACGCATAGCTTCTCGTGCAACTTCTTCGCTAACTCCGTTCATCTCGAACATAACTGTTCCAGCTTTGACTTTAGCAACGAAGAATTCAGGATTACCTTTACCAGATCCCATCTTAACGTCTTGTGGCTTTCTGGTAACAGCAATGTGAGGGAAGATTCTAATCCAAATCTTACCGCCACGTTTGATGTATCTAGTCATAGCCTGACGAGCTGATTCAATCTGGCGTGAGTTAATTCTTTCATTCGAAAGGCTTTGAAGACCATAGTCACCAAATGCAACATAATTACATCTTGATGCTACGCCATTATTGCGGCCTTTGCGAATCTTTCGGTATTTAGTTTTCTTAGGTAGTAACATGGTCTAGTTCCTCTCTCCAAGATTAATCCAAACCTTTACGCCAATAACACCAGCTGGTGTGTTAGCTCTAGCACAATAATAATCAACATTTGCACGAATTGTGTGAAGAGGTACAGAACCTTCTGAGATCTTCTCACGTCTTGCCATTTCTGCATTGTTTAAACGACCAGCTACTTGAATACGGATACCTTTAGCGCCTGTATTCATAGTGTTTTGTACAGCCATTTTGATTGCTCGACGGAAGTTAATTCGTCTTTCAAGTTGATGTGCTACGTTTTCAGCTACTAATTTTGCTGATTGTTCTGCTTTTTTGACCTCTTCAATGTTAATTCTAACTGGAAGAGATGTCATTTTTTCAATCTTGCTCTTTAGTTCTTGAACACCTGATCCACCTTTACCGATAATTACACCAGCTTTAGCAGTGTGAATAGTAATTGTTACAAGATTAGATGAGCGTTCTATTTCGATTTTTGCAATAGTTGGGCGAGAACTGTAACGTTTTTCAATAAAATCACGTATATCAGAATCTTCTTTTAGCCAACTTGCAAAATCTTTCTTAGGAGCAAACCAACGAGAGCTCCAGTTCTTTTGTGATTGAAGTCGAAAGCTAATTGGACTTACTTTGTGACCCATTTATTTGCTCTCCTTCTTATCTTCTGATTTTTTAACAGCCTTTTTTACTTTTAAAGCACCTTCTACTTCTACCAAAATATGTGTTTGGCGCTTTAAGAAAGGCAATGCTCGACCTCTGCTGGCAGGCTTATATCTTTTAAGTCTAGCTCCTGCTGTAACGCTTAAAGTCTTGATGTTTAGAGTTTTTGCATCTAAACCATGGTTGTTTATAGCGTTTGCTCGAGCTGATTCAATAGCTTTTTTAACAGCTAAAGCTGCTCTTTTTGGTGTGTGTTCTAATATGACTACAGCGTCATTTACAGAGCGTCCGCGTACAAGTGAAGCTACTAAGCTAATTTTACGTGGTGTCTGAGCAATGTCTTTAGCTATTGATTTTACAGTAATTAGCTCTGACATTATTTCTTATCCTTTCCACCGTGTTTGCGGAACTTTCTTGTTGGAGAAAACTCACCAAGTTTGTGTCCAACCATATTTTCAGTAATGAATACTGGAACATGCATTCGTCCGTTGTGGACGCCAATGGTATGTCCTACCATATCAGGACTAATAGTACTTGAACGAGCCCAAGTATTGATGACAGTACGATCATCACGGCTTAAACCAGCTATTTTCTTTGCTAGTTTGAAATCTACGTATGGGCCTTTTTTAAGTGAACGACTCATCTTTACTTCTTCCTCTTTGCTTCGTGTCTAGTTCTTACGATCAATTTTGATATTGCTCTCTTTCTTCGTGTTCGATGACCAAGAGCTAATTGTCCCCATGGAGTACGAGGTGCTTTACCCGTACCATGGCGACCACCGTCTCCACCACCATGTGGGTGGTCTACGGCGTTCATTACAACACCACGAACAGTTGGTCTAATACCTTTACGTCGTTTACGACCAGCTGATCCAATTTTAATGTTCTGATGTTGTTCGTTGCCAACTACACCAATGGATGCTGTAGCTTCTAGTCTAAATTTACGTACTTCACCAGATGGTAATTTAACTTGTGCGTAGTCACCTTCTTTTGCTACTAATTGTGCTTTAGTTCCAGCTGAGCGAACAATTTGTGCGCCTCGTCCTGGAGTTAGTTCAATAGCATAAATTTGCGTTCCGACAGGAATGTCTTTTAGAGATTTTCTGTTAGAAGCTTCAACTGGTGCTTCTTCACCAACTTTTACTACCTTACCTTGTGACATTGAATTGTCAGCTAAGATGTAATGATACATTCCAAACTGATCTTTAACACGAGCAATACGTGCAGAACGATTTGGATCATATTCAATGTGTTCGATAGTTAAGATTAATCCATCTGCTAAACGATAGTTTAGTAAACGATAGTGTCTTTTTACACCACCACCGCGGTGTCTTACGGTAATCCGACCAGCGTTGTTACGACCAGCATTTTGCTTTTTTGATCTAACTAAACTTTTCAATGGTTTCTTAGTTGTAACCTTTGAAAAGTCTTGGCTAGTCATGCCACGGCGACCAGGAGTTGTTGGATTGTACTGCTTAATAGCCATTATTTAGCCTCCTTGTCTTTCTTATCTTCGCTTATAGCTTCTTCTACTTGATCAAAGATATTAAGTTTATCGCCTTCTTTTAGAGTTACGTAAGCTTTTTTAATATCGCTTCTATTGGTTGTTCCAGGATAGCGGTTTTTACCTCTTGAGAAGCGTATAGCTTTACCACTCTGGATAAGAGTCTTGATATTAGTTACTGTAACCTCAAATTGTTCTTCAACAGCTTTTTTAATTTCATTCTTATTAGCTTTTAAAGGAACAATAAAAATGTAAGTATTATTTGCTAAAGATAGTTGGTATGACTTTTCTGTAGCTTTTGGAATTACTAATGTAGTTTTCATTACATAGCCTCCTTACATAGCCATTCTTTTACTACCTTAACGGAATCTTTATCCATAACGATCTTATCTGCGTTAAGTACGTGATAAACATTCAAGTAATTTGCGCTGATTAATAAAACGTTAGGAAGATTATTTGTTGCTCGCATTAATTCTTCTGTTTTTTCTGCTACAACTATTAAAACTCGCTTTTTTGTAAGATCATTATCTTTTAAGTACGAAAATACTTCAGCGGTTTTACCAGTTGTTTTAATTGAATCAACAACAATTTTCTTTGCTTCATTTGCAAGTGTTAATGCTTGTTTTAATGCAACTCTCTTTGAAGTCTTAGAGATGTTAATTTTATAGTTCTCGTTACCACGTGGACCGAAAACTACACCACCACCGCGCCAAATAGGGTTTCTAGATGAACCAAAACGTGCTCGTCCAGTACCTTTTTGCTTCCATGGTTTCTTACCACCACCTGATACTTCACCACGTTGCTTAGTTGTTGCACTAGCTTGACGTGAATTTGCTAGGTAGGCATTATATGCCATTTTTAGAAGTTCGTGATTAGGAACTTCTACAGCAAATACCTCTTTAGGTAGAGTATTTTCTGCCATTATGCCTTACCTCCTAATGTTATTAAACCTTTCTTTGGACCTGGCACAGCCCCTTTGACACCGATAAGGTGATTTTCCTTATCTATGTAAGCTACAACTAGATTTTTAACTGTAACTTTTTCGTGCCCCATGTGACCAGCCATGGTTTTACCCTTGAAAACTCGTTGTGGATACATTGAACCAATTGATCCAACTTTTCTAACGTTTCCGTTACCACCGTGAGTTTTCTTTGAGGTGTTATAGTTATGTCGTTTTACGGTTCCAGCGAATCCCTTTCCTTTTGAGATTCCTGAGGCGTCCACCTTATCACCTAACTGGAAACTATCGACATCGAGTACGTCGCCTACCTTAATACCTTCAGGTAATTCGTCTACTCTAAACTCTCGAAGATACTTCGGAGTCACTTCGGCTGCTTTAAGGTGTCCAGCCACGGCCTTGCTCAGGTTCTTACCCTCACCATATGCCACCTGTACTGCAGTGTATCCATCTGTATCGATGGTCTTAACCTGAGTAACAGTACATGGGCCAGCTTGAATTAGTGTAACTGGAACAGCTTCACCATTCTCGCTGATGATTTGGGTCATACCAATCTTGGTACCGAGAAGTGCTTTCATTTTTGCCCTTTTCTCCCATTTAAAATCCTTGGTGTTTAGCGGTATCTGTTTTAGACCTACTAATTCACCAAGCATTAGGTTACTTTAACTTAATATTAACCCCCAAATATTACCATAAAACAGATAAAAACACAAGTTAAAAATAATGGCACGATTTTATTCGTGTCATTATTTATATTGTTTTTAAATATTTAGTTATTGACTAATCGTTCTTGTCTGAAAACTAATTATTTTGAGTTAAAATTTCAGCGTCTACACCAGATGGTAAGGATAGATTTTGTAAACTATCGATAGTTTTTGGTGTAGCGTTTTTGATATCAATTAAACGTTTGTGTACTCGCATTTCGTAAGCTTCACCACCTTTTTTGTAGACATGTGGGGATTTAATCACCGTAAATGTTGATCTACGAGTAGGAAGTGGTACGGGACCAGCTACTTCTGCTCCGTTTCTTAAAGCAGTATCAATAATTTGTTTAGCTGATTGATCAATAACTTTGTGATCATAAGCTTTTAGACGGATTCTAATAACGATTCCTTCTTTTGACATTTTGTCTCCTTTTGCTTTACCGTAACCTCAGAATGGAACTTAATCATTTGAGTTCTCGATAACATTAATTATTACTGGAGTAATTATATACTATTTTTTCTAAAAGTAAAAATGAGGCGGTTAAGCCTCATTTGTTTTTTTTACAGATTCGCAAAGTATTTTATATATTCTACTTCGTCTGTGTACTTAGAAAAGATCTTTCTAATCTCCTTTGCTCTCCCATCGTTATCTTTGATTTGTTGCTTAATCAGATAATATTTATTGTGATAACTTTTTAGAGCTGGGTCTTTTAGACTGTTGATTATCGACACTTGGTATTTACTGTGCCACCCGTTGTTTTTATCAATAATAGATTCATTTTCGACAATGAAATCTATTATGTAAGCAAGCCCGGCTAACCTACCATAAGTTTCGCATACTTTGATATACATATCTATGCCATCACGCTTTTGTTCTTGATTTAATCTAAAACCAAATTCCGTGAAGGTTTTCTTGACTCTTTCATCATTCTTATATGGAATGTCTAAGCTTGAGCCAAAACTTTGCCAAAACAACAGTTCTTTTGGATTCGTTATGTAATCTGATTTATCGAACCGATAATCGTGCAATCCCTTATCTATCAAAGCATAATGTAAAGATTTAACTAAAAGTCCAGTGCTAAAGTTATAACACTTTTTAAAATCTCGATACATTCTCAGCTTTTCTAAATATTTGAATTCGTTAATATTAAAAATTGCTTTTTTAATTAAACGAGTTTTCATTATATGATCCTTCCTTTGTATTAATATCGTTTCTAGCCCTCCTGAGCCAGCATAAAGTTTTTATTAAAAACCTCATGGTGACTCAGAAAAATAATCTGTAAAAGTACTAACATAAATATCGTATAACTTTGTAGCTAAGCCGTCAAATATATGATTTGACACTTATTTGTAGTTATTTTAGAATAAGAAAGCTACTTTAAAAGTAGTGTTTTATTTTATTTATTATTTTGTTTTTAAAAATATCTTGGGTGTCTGCTATCTGGATAAAGTCTAGATAATAGGCACTCAAAAAAAAGAGATGCCTACTATTATTAAACATTCAAGGAGGGGCTATGAATAGCGGGTATTTCTCAGAAAAATTAAATAAAATTTTAGAGCCAATTTCTGATAATTATTTCCTAGAAAAATTAAAAATTAACTTTCATGTCGATTTAGACCGTAATAATTTAAAAAATAAAACTATTTATTATCACGGTAGTATGATTACGAAAAATATCATGGTATTAGATGTAGTTTTATATGATCTATATCATGAAGACGGAGAATCAGACTCTTTAATCTTTAGGATTAAAAAACGATTCCTGAAAAAATATTTTTCTATTGGATATAAATCTAAAAACTATAACAAGCTGATAAACCTAATAGATGCATTGCCTGATAATTATCAAGCGATGTATAGGTTATTTGTTATTAGAGATAATAGTTTTGTAGCTTTTGCAACGGTAACGTCTCAAATGGCAAAGGATCTAGATGTTAGTAATTCACCAAGTAAAACTAAAATAGAACTTTTTGAAGAAATGTGCGAGCTATTAGTAGTAATAATAGGAGAAATATTAGAAAGAAATAAATAAAATAAAAATATAAAATAATATGAGCCCTTTTTAGGGCTCTCTTTTTTATAAGTTTAAATAAAATAATAGGACACTTAGTGTCCTATTATTTATCATGATAATTAAGATTAATTCTTAATTATTTAACGATCTTAGTAACCTTACCTTGTCCAACTGTACGGCCACCTTCACGGATAGCAAAGCTTAATGTTTCACTCATAGCAATTGGAGCTTGTAATTTAACCTTAATAGATACATTGTCACCAGGCATAACCATTTCTTTGTCTGCTGGTAATTCAACTTCTCCAGTTACGTCAGTTGTACGGAAGTAGAACTGAGGTTTGTAACCACGTGAGAATGGAGTGTGTCGTCCACCTTCTTCTTTCTTAAGAATGTAAACTTCTGCTTCAAATTCTGTGTGTGGAGTAACTGTACCTGGTTTAGCAAGAACCTGACCACGTTCAACATCTGTACGTTCAATACCACGTAGCAAGATACCTGCGTTGTCACCTGCTTGACCTTGATCAAGAGTTTTCTTGAAAGCCTCAATTCCAGTTACAACTGATTTCTTGGTTGGTTTTAGTCCAACAATTTCAACTTCGTCGTTAAGCTTAACGACACCTTGTTCAATACGACCAGTAGCTACTGTACCACGTCCCTTAATTGAGAAGACGTCTTCAATTGGCATTAAGAAGTCTTTGTCAAGATCACGTGTTGGTTCTTCGATGTATGCATCCATAGCATCTACTAATTCCATTACTGCGTCTTCGTATTTCTCTTCACCTTCTAGAGCCTTTAATGCAGAACCCTTAATGATAGGAGCGTTGTCACCATCGTATCCGTTCTTAGATAGAAGTTCGCGTACGTCCATTTCAACTAGTTCAACTAATTCTGGGTCAGCCATGTCCATCTTGTTTAGGAAAACGATAATCTTTGGCACACCAACTTGGCGAGCAAGAAGTACGTGTTCACGAGTTTGTGGCATTGGACCATCAGCTGCAGATACTACCAAGATAGCACCATCAACCTGTGCAGCACCTGTAATCATGTTCTTAACATAGTCAGCGTGTCCAGGCATGTCTACGTGTGCGTAGTGACGAGCTTTTGATTCATATTCTTGGTGAGATGATGCGATTGTAATACCGCGTTGTTGTTCTTCTGGTGCGTTGTCGATTTGATCGTAAGCAACAGGCTTGTTAACTTCGGATGGAAGTCTTTTTGCTAATACTGCTGTAATAGCTGCTGTTAAAGTAGTCTTACCATGGTCAACGTGACCCATAGTACCTACGTTAACATGTGGTTTCGAGCGATCGAAATTTGCCATGTTTGGATATTTCTCCTTTAGTTTTTATTACATTTCCGCACGTTAAAATTATTTAGTCATACGGCGTATGTAAGTAGTATAGTAAATTTTTTATCTGATGTAAACAAAATAACAGTATAAAACAAGCTACATTTTAAGCTTTATTTTTGTCTTTTCTATTTAGTTTTTCTCGTTCTAATTCAATTAAAGTCATAATGGAATAATTGGCTAAATCAAGTAAGGTATCTTCGATTTTTTCATCTTTAACAAGACGATCCTTTTCTGATTTTACTGAAAGACTTTCCAAACGATTTACTTTATCGGCAATTCGAGTGACTGCAGAAATTAATCCTAATTTTTCAAAAGTATTACCAAAACTGTTACCATAATCTTCGTTTTTCTTTTTATAAGTCTCTGTTAAGAGTTTACATATTTCTTGGTGTCGCTCATATCTATTCATATTTTCATTATATAAAAATAAAAAAGAGAATGGATATTAAAATCCATTCTCTTTTGTTATATAACGCTAAATAATAACTAAAATTACTTATTGCGTTTTTCAATTATTTCTTTAGCAACATTAGGTGGTACTTCTTCATATTGAGCTAGTTCCATTGTTGATGCTGCACGACCTTGGCTCATAGAGCGTAAGTCGGAAGTATATCCAAACATACTAGATAGAGGTACAAAAGCTTTAATTAGTTTTGCTCCACCTTGTAAGTCTTCCATAGCTTCAATGCGACCACGGCGTGAGTTTAGATCTCCAATTACATCACCCATAAATTCTTCAGGAGTTGTAACTTCAACGTTCATAACAGGCTCTAGGAGTACAGGATTTGCTTGTTTAATTCCTTCACGAGTAGCAAGCGAACCAGCAAGTGAGAATGCAAGTTCAGAAGAGTCAACATCGTGGTAAGAACCATCATATAGAGTTGCTTTAACATCTACTACTGGATATCCAGCGATAACACCGTTATCTAGGACTTCACGAATACCCTTTTGTACAGCTGGGCGATATTCCTGAGGAACAACACCACCTTTAATCTCGTCGACAAATTCGAAACCTTTTCCTGCTTCGTTTGGTTCAAATTTAACCCAAACATCACCATACTGACCACGTCCACCTGATTGTTTAGCATGTTTACCTTGAACTTTTGCAGTACCGCGAATAGTCTCTCTAAATGCTACCTGAGGTTCACCAATATTAGCTTCAACCTTAAATTCACGGCGCATACGATCGATAAGAATGTCTAAGTGAAGCTCACCCATTCCAGACATAATAGTCTGACCAGTTTCTTCATCTGTATGAACTCTAAAGGTTGGATCTTCTTCGGCAAGGCGCTGTAAAGCAATTGCCATTTTTTCTTGATCGGATTTTGTCTTTGGTTCAACAGCAATCGATACTGGTGGTTCTGGGAATGAAATGCTTTCAAGCACGATTGGATGTGCAGGATCGCATAAAGTAGAACCAGTTGTTGTGTTTTTAAGTCCAACAACAGCTGCGATATCACCAGTTGAAATTTCATCAATATCATCTCGTTTATCAGCAAACATTCGAACAATACGTCCAATACGTTCTTTTTCACCAGTTGTTGCATTAAGTACGTATGAACCGGCTTTTAACTTTCCTGAATAAACACGAATGAAAATCAATTTACCAACAAAAGGATCAGTTGCAAGCTTAAACGCAAGAGCGGCTAGTGGTTCTTTCTCAGATGGTTCACGCTTGATCTCATCACCAGTTTTAGCATTTGTTCCCCAAATTGCATCAACGTCTAATGGACTTGGTAAGTAATCTGTGATAAGGTCAAGAACTTTTTCTACGATAACACCACGTCCGTCTCCACCGGTAACTAGATAAAAGTCACCAGCAAGAACGCGCTTACGAAGATTCTTTTTTAAATCTTCTACTGAAATAGCTTCTTCACCTTCTTCTAGGTATTTTTCAAATAATGCATCATCAGCTTCAACAGCGGCTTCAACAAGTAGTGCTCTAGCATTTTTAGCTTTTTCTACCATATCAGCAGGAATATCACCTACAACTAATTCGTGATCTGTGTAGTCTTTGTAGGTGTATGCTTTCATATCAATTAGGTCAACAACACCACAAATATCCTTTTCAAAACCAATTGGAAGATGAATTGGTAATGCATTTTTACTTAAACGGCGATGAATTGATTCTAATGACTTATAAAAATCACCACCAGTTTGATTAATCTTGTTTATAAAACAAATTCGAGGAACGCCATATTTATTAGCTTGGCGCCAAACTGTTTCAGTTTGAGCTTCAACACCCATCTTACCATCAAAGACCGTAACAGCACCGTCTAGAACACGAAGAGATCGTTCTACCTCAGCAGTAAAGTCAATGTGTCCTGGGGTATCAATAATATTAATGTGATGACCTTTCCAGTAAGCAGTAACTGCAGCTGAAGTAATAGTAATACCACGTTCTTGTTCTTGTTCCATCCAGTCAGTGGTAGCTTCACCTTCGTGAACAGCACCAATTTTATGACTTAATCCTGTACGATAAAGAATACCTTCGGTTGTGGTAGTTTTACCCGCATCAATGTGAGCAATAATTCCAATATTACGAAAATTGCTAAGCGGAATTTTCTTATCTGCCATATTTTTCCTTAAAAATTAAAAATTATTTTAGTTGTTTGCAAAATGGGCAAATGCTCGGTTAGCTTCTGCCATCTTATGTGTATCTTCTTTTTTCTTAAATGCAGCACCTGTTTCATTGTAGGCATCTACGATTTCAAGAGTTAAACGTTTTGCATAAGGCATTCCTTTACGAGCACGAGCTGCAGCTACTAGCCATGTAAAAGCATAGTGTAATTGTCGGTGTCCTTGTACTGGGAATGGAATCTGGTAGTTAGCACCACCAACACGACGTGATTTAACTTCAAAATTTGGTGAAACATTAGATAAAGCTTTCTCAAATATTTCAATTGGATCTTGGCTTTCAAGTTTCTTTGCAGCATTTTCAAGTGCGCTATAAACAGCCCGTTCAGCAACTAGTTTTTTACCATTTAGCATAGATTTATTAATTAATCTTGCTACTAGTACTGAATTATATTTACGATCTGGTTGTAATTGTCTTTGTAATTTTTTGGTTACTTTACGAGGCATGATTACTTGCCCTCCTTCTTTGTACCGTATTTAGAACGGCCTTGTTTACGGTTTGCAACTCCTTGAAGGTCTAAAGCACCACGAACAATGTGATAACGCACACCAGGAAGATCTGGTACACGACCACCGCGTACTAATACTACGGCGTGTTCCTGTAAATTGTGACCTTCACCACCAATGTATGCCCAAACTTCTTGTTGGTTAGTTAATCTAACACGAGCAACTTTACGTAAAGCCGAGTTAGGCTTCTTTGGTGTTTTTGTAGTAACACGAATACAAACACCACGCTTTAATGGAGCATCTTGTTTGTAATAACGTGATTTTAATGTGTTATGGATCGAACCTAAATGTGGAGACTTACTTTTCTTATTTGCAGTCTTTCGAGGTTTACGAACCAATTGGTTAATAGTTGGCATGAACTATATATCTCCCAATCTGAAATTTAATATTAGATATTTATAAGCTTTTCGATCAGCACATCTACTTCACTTATGTCTTTTCTTAGCCTAACACTTTCACTCATACACACTCTTTTTAGCTACTAATATCAACTAAGAGGAAACTCGCTAGTTATTCTAACAGAAAATAGCTATTCTGTACAGCTTAAACAGATGAAATTTCTGAAATCTATAATTTAGCAATCTTTTCTCGAAGCATTTTTTGAACTAATCCAGGATTTGCTTTACCCTGAGATTTTTTCATTACCTGTCCAACTAAGAAACCGTAGACTTTTTCATTACCATTTTTAATATCGTTAATTGCCTTTTGAGAAGATTCATCACTAAGTACTTCATCTAAGATTTTTTCAATAGCACTAGTATCAGAAACCTGTATTAAATTATTTTCTTTAGCAATTTTTTCTGGTGTTTTATTTTCACTTAGCATTTTAATAAATACTTCTTTAGCGTTCGTAGAAGACAAAAGTCCTTCACTGACCATATGTGCTAATTGAATCAAGTTATCTGCGCTTAAGTGTGTTAATTCTTCATTGTTTGAATCTTCTTCACTGCCAGAAAGAGCACTAGCAAACCAAAAAGCAGTCTTTTTAGCTGAGTCTTTTCCATCTTTATCTAAAACTTCACTAACAAGTTTTGCATATTTACTAGAAGAAAATAGTACGTCAATTACTGATTTGTCTAATTTTAGATCCTGCCATTTTTCGCGATAAGCAGGTGGAAGTATTGGACAATCTTTTTGTATTTCAAGAATTCTTTCATCAGTTAAGACAATAGGTGGGATGTCAGCATCTGGCATGTATCTATAATCTTGTGCGTCTTCTTTAGAGCGTTGAGAAAAAGTTGCTTGTTTGTTATCGTCCCAGCCTCTAGTTTCCTGTTTAACTTTCTCTCCGTTTTCGACAAGCTCTACCTGTCTTTTGAATTCATACTCTGCTGCTCGTTCTACACTTCGAAAAGAGTTTAAGTTTTTTATCTCAGCTCTTGTTCCTAAAGTATTACTTCCTTTTGGTGCTACTGAAATATTAACGTCAAAACGCATATTTCCTTGATATAGATCACCATGTGTTACGTCAGCAAAAGTCATTAAACGATATAGCTCAGTAGCATAAGCTTTAGCCTCTAGAGCTGAATGCATATCTGGTTCTGATACGATTTCGATAAGTGGCGTACCAGCACGGTTTAAGTCAACATACGATCCATTTTCTGAATGAGATAGTTTACCAGCGTCTTCTTCAATATGTGCGTGATTAATTCTAACCTTGAATTCACTGCCATCTTCTTTAGGCACGGTAACTTCACCAGCTAAAATTGTTGGCTGATACATCTGTGACGTCTGGTATCCTTTTGGAAGATCAGGGTAAAAATAATGTTTACGATCGAAAGAAGATACGTTAGCAACTTTAGAATTTAAAGCTTTGGCTGCAATAACCGCAAGTCTTACTGCTTCTTTATTTAAAACTGGAAGCATACCAGGCAAAGCAAAATCAATTGGTGAGACTGCAGTATTAGGAGCTTTATCTCTAGCGTCGTTATCGGATGCTGAAAATAATTTAGTTTTAGTTTTTAACTGTACATGACATTCAATACCGATAGTCATTTCATATTTATCTAATATAGATTTTTCCATTAGATTGCTCCTAAATCTTTTAATCCACGTTTAAATGCACCTAGAGCAAGACGGGATTCTTTTAATTCAATATTAATTCCTGGTTCATGAGCTATCTGGTTACGAAGTTTATGAGCAACCCAGATTGCATTTTTATTAGAAAAATTGTTACTTGCTTGCTTAAGCCTTTCGCCCATAGTTTTTCCGGAAATTCCTAGCTCAATCATTGCCTGATCTAATAATTTATCTGCCTCAATAACTGCCATTGACCAAGACTGCCTATTATCTTTAGTAAATGAATTTTCAATCTTAAGCCACGATTTACGATACTTATCGACATTCAATATTACGTTCTTTTTAGTTGTGACAAAGATAATTAGTATTGCAATTCCCAATAAAAAGATTGCTAAAAAGACATATATAACATCTAATCCAAAGCCTGACATCATTGAATCTCCACTGATTTAGCAAGTGCCATTAGTTTAGCATCATCTTTAGCTTTACCAATTAGCTGAACGTTAACTGGTAGTCCTGAACTAGTCTTACCAGCTGGAACTGACATAGCAGGTAATCCAACTAGCGATGCTGGAACTGTCATAATATCTGCTAGATACATTTTAATTGGATCATCGGTGTTTTCACCAATCTTAAAAGCTGGAGTAGGAGATACTGGGCCAATTAAAGCATCGTATTTTCCTAAGACATCATCAAAGGCTTGCTTTAGTAAAGTTCTTGCTTTTTGCGCTTTTAGATAATAAGCATCGAAAAAGCCAGAAGATAGTACAAATGACCCAATTAGGATGCGACGTTTGTTTTCAGGCATAAATCCCTGATCTCGGCTTTTACCATATAGCTCATCCAAAGAATTACTTTCTGCTCTAAAACCATAACGAATACCATCATAGCGAGCAAGATTAGAACTTACTTCTGCGGGTATTAGGACATAATAAATTGCTAACGCATATTTTAATATTGGCATTGAAACTTCTTCAATTTCATGACCTGCTTGCTTTAGCCTATCAATATAACCGTTAGTAATTTTCAACACTTCAGGATCGACTGCGTCGGTCATGAAGTCTTTAATAATAGCTATTTTCTTATTCTTTGGAGGTTCAGTTTCTATTTTGAAAAAATTATCCAAAGTAGTCATGTCTTTTTTATCTTTACCAGAGATAATCTCCATAACTACTTCACTATCTTCAACAGTTTTTGAAAAACACCCAATAGTATCGGTTGAAGATGCCATGGCTACTACACCAAATCTAGATACCGTACCATAAGTTGGTTTTACTCCGAAAACACCATTAAAACTTGCTGGCTGGCGAATCGAACCTCCGGTGTCACTACCTAAGGCAAAAGGTACAACATCTAAAGCTGTTATAACTGCTGATCCGCCAGAGCTTCCACCTGCTACCCTTTCATTATCAAACGCATTCTTTGTTACACCAAAAAAAGAATTCTCTGTAGAACCACCATGAGCAAAAGCATCTAAATTAGATTTACCAATATAAATCGCTCCTTCTGCTTCAAGCTTTTTAATTACCGTTGCTTCAAGGGGTGCTTTAAAATCTTCAAGCATCTTAGAGGCTGCTGTCGTTTCATCTAAAAGAGTTAAGAAATTATCTTTCACCACATAAGGAACACCTAAAAGTTTTCCTTCTTTATTTCCAGCTTTAATCTTTTTATCTAATTCTTCAGCTTTTTTAAGAGCCGATTCTTTAGTGAGTTTAATTAAAGCGTTTTTATCCTGAACTGCTTCAGCTTTTTTTATAGCCTCTAAAACAACTTCTTTTACGGTTACTTCTTGGTTTTTAACTTTATTTACTATATCTTTAATCATCTATAACACCTTTGGCACATTTATCTGACCATTCTTAGAATCCTTAGCTAAACTAACTAATGCTTCCGGAGATACACCATAAGTATCTATATCATCATCTTCTCGCCAAACATTAGATAAGCCTGTAATTTGAAAAGTTGGTTCAACGTTATCCGTATCTAGTTCATTCAACTGATCAGCATAGTCGACGATTTTACTTAAATCTTTTTGTAGAGATTCTGCCTCTTCCTTAGATACACTTAAAGAACTAAGCTTAGCAAGATGCATAACCTCATCTAGTGAAATACTATTATTCATGCATTTATTATAAGACTTTTTTCATATCTTATCTATTAGAGAGACTTATTTTAGATTAATACTAATAGCTCGATGATCAGAACCTAGGTCTTGATAAATCTTATAACTTTTAAAGTCTATTCTTTTAATCGATTTTTTATTGAATTTATATAAAATATGATCAATTTGGGTTAATCTAAAGCTTGGTAAGAATTCACGATCTCGCATTTTAAGTGTAGTAGTTGGTCGCATCTTTTGGTCAATATCTTTAAATCCACCATCTTTAGTTAAAACTTCTAAAGCTGTTCCTAAAGCCATATCTAGAGTGCGAGCAATAATTCTTTCTTTGTCTGCTATAACCCTGCCTAAAGCTAAGAGACTCTTTCTTACAAAACTATTCCTTAGTACTTTTGATTTCCAGTCTTCTTTATGCATTGCATTATAATCACCAAGAATTAAAATATCTTCTTTACGTTTCGATGAGATTCTTTTTAAATCTTTTGCCATTTCAATTCTAACTTTTTCCAAACGATCATCGAGATGCACACCATAAACTACTAAATTATTTTTCTTATCTACAAGCTCAATAGCATTACGAAAATCGGCAAGCCTAATCGTATTAACTCTTATATCCTTTTTAAATTCTTTTTTATAAATCATTAAAAGATGTAAATTTTTAAATTCACCCCAAACTCGGCCATCGTCCTTATGGTTATAAGGTACAGGAACTAATATATAACCTAGTTCATCTAAAGATTCTTTTACTTTATTGTCTAGCTTATTTGAAAAAGCTTCAGGAAAAAACATGATATCGGGATTAATAAAAGATATTGCACGCACTATGTCTTCAGGCTGAGCTCGTTTAGTCTTCATCTTATATCGACTCAATCGACTTTCAATATTCCAAGATGCAATTTTCATAATTTATTCCTTATCTCAATAATTAAATCACGTAGTTCAGCAGCTTTTTCAAACTCTAAATTAGCAGAAGCTAATTGCATTTGAGAAGATAGATCCTCGATCAAAGATGGGTATTCATCTTTTGGAATTTTCTTCAAATCTAATTTCTTTTTAGTATCTTTTTCGGCCATAGGAATGATTGCTCTTAATCCTTCTCCAATATCCTTTTTAATAGAATGTGGTGTGATACCATGCTCTTTATTGTATTTATCTTGAATTTGTCGACGCCTAGCTGTTTCGTCAATAGCTACTTTCATTGAATCAGTAATACGATCCGCATACATATAAACCTTGCCATCTTCATGTCTAGCGGCTCGTCCAATAGTTTGAATCAATGCCGATGTCGATCTCAAAAAACCTTCTTTATCTGCATCAATAATTGCCACTAAAGACACTTCAGGTAAGTCTAATCCTTCTCTTAGAAGGTTAATACCTACTAGTACGTCATATACACCCATACGAAGATCTTTTAGAATATCACCTCGCTCTAAAGTATCGATCTCTGAATGAATATAAGCAGTTTTAATACCGTTATCTATTAAGTAACTAGATAAGTCTTCGGCCATTCGCTTCGTCAAAGTCGTAACAAGAACTCTTTGTTTTTTCTTAATCCGTTCATTAATTTTTTCTATTAAATGATCTACCTGATGTTCTGTTGGTACTACTTCAATCTCAGGATCCAAAAGTCCAGTTGGGCGAATAATTTGTTCCGCTGGTTTTGGGCTACGTTCTAGTTCAAATTTACCTGGAGTAGCGGAAACATAAATAGCTTTATTGATGTGTTTATCGAATTCGGTAAAAGTTAAAGGTCTATTATCTAAAGCCGAAGGCAATCTAAAACCATGCTCCACTAAAGTTTCTTTTCTAGAACGATCTCCGTGATACATTCCTCTAATTTGAGGAATTGTCATATGTGATTCATCTATTATTAACAAATAATCATCCGGAAAATAGTCCATTAAAGTAGCGGGCTGTTCTCCTTCTTTACGATTAGTTAGATACCTAGAGTAGTTCTCAATTCCTTTGACGAAACCAGTTTCTTTTAACATTTCAACATCAAAAGTAACTCTTTGCGTTAGGCGTTGGGCTTCTAATAATTTATTTTCTTTTTCAAAAAATGCTAAACGATTTTCATATTCAGCCTCAATCTCTGGAATTATTTTATTAATCTGCTCTTTTGGTGTTACGTAATGTGAGCATGGAAAAACCGTAACAGAATCATCTTCTGCTAAAATTTCACCTGTTAGATGATCTATCTCAGTAATTCTTTCAACTTCATCTCCGAAAAACTCAATCCGATAAACCATATCTGCGCCTGCTGGAAATATATCTAAGACATCACCCTTAACTCTAAACGTTCCACGATGTAAATCGACATCATTCCTTCTATACTGCATATCGTTTAATAGTCTTAAAGTTTTATCTAATAATCGACGCTCGCCTTTTTGGAATTTGATAGCCATTTCAGCATAGTTTTGAGGCGAGCCAACACCATAGATACAAGACACAGAAGCTACGATAATAACGTCTTTTCTTGTAAGTAAAGCTGTAGTTGCTGCGTGTCTTAATTTATCTATTTCTTCGTTAATCTTTGAATCTTTTTCAATATAAGTATCACTAGCAGCGATATAAGCTTCTGGCTGGTAGTAATCAAAATAAGAGACGAAAAAGTGCACTTCGTTTTCTGGAAATAATTCTTTAAATTCTGAATAAAGTTGAGCAGCTAAGGTTTTATTATGGGCCATCACAAGAGTTGGTTTATCAAACTTTTTAATAACATTTGCCATAGTAAAAGTCTTGCCTGATCCAGTAACACCAAGCAATGTTTGCTCACGATATTTATCTAAACCATGATAAAGAGTATCAATCGCTTCAGGCTGATCTCCCATTGGTTTAAATTTGGAATGTAATTTAAAATTACTCATCTATAAATTATTTTAGCACTCTTATCTTATGTATAATGGTTATGTATGAATGACAAACAAAATACTGAAAATCTAAATCATCAGTTCTGCATCGACCGCAAAAACAAACTAGAAAGTGATATTCAATCACTCTCAACAATTACAACCCAATTATTACATGGCTACCAAATAATTCGTAAATATGACCGAACTGTTACTATTTTTGGCTCAGCAAGAGTTCAAGAAGGAAGTCATTATTATAACCTTGCAATAGAGACTGGTAAAAGGCTAGCTGAATGCGGTTTTACGATAGTCACAGGCGGTGGCAATGGAATTATGGGTGCTGCCAATCTTGGCGCTAAGAAAGCCGGTGGCAATTCAATTGGTTTTAATATTTCTTTACCACATGAGCAAAAGGTAAACGATTATGTTACTGAAAGCTATCAATTCGAACACTTTGCTCCAAGAAAAATTGCTATGACTATTTGTGCATCCGCATATGTCTATTTTCCAGGTGGCTTTGGCACTTTAGATGAATTAGCAGAAGTTATTACTTTAGTACAAACTGGTAAAACCTTAAAAGCTCCAATTATTTTAGTCGGATCTTCTTATTGGCAACCACTAATAGAATTCTTTAGAAGTAGATTGCTAGAATCAGCCTTTATTAAAGAAGAAGACTTAAATATCTTTGAAATAGTAGATAGCGTAGATGATATTATAAGTACCATCACCGGAGAAGGTTCTTATTGCGTTCACAAACAATAGTAATAATTAACTTATAAGATCATCAATAGTCTTAACTACCAAGTATCTGGAGAATAGCTCTTCATACAAGGCGTCTCTTACAAACCTAGCTTGGTAGTTTTCTTCATTACGACCTAATAAATAACCAAAAGCCACGTCCATTAGATTCATAGAAATTACCTGGTCATTAATGACCTTTGCTACATAAGAAAGGTTTTTCCAAAAAATAAAGCTTGGCTCAATCTCACTAAGATATACCGTTGGTCGCTTAAAGTAGTTATCGGCAATTGAAAGATATTTAATCTGATCTATATCCTCTAAACTTAATTCCAAATTTAAATTGGCATAATGCTTTTGTACAGCTCGCCAATGAATATTTGTTCCTGCAAGTTTAAAACCAGTTGCTTCGTCGTTTAAAATAACCTTTGCGAACTTTAGACCAAAATCTCGCTTTTTGCTAAGTGATACAAAATAAGAAGTATATAGCTTAATTTCATTAATGTAATTTAAAGTTAAACAAGCTGTGAGAGTTACTTCTCCTGGCCGAACAGTATTTTTATTTTCAAGTAACCCTATAATGCCCAATTCTTTTAAATGAATAACTGAATGTTTTTTATCTTTTATAAAACCTTTGGCAAGATCGGAAAAAATACCTGCCTCTAGTGATACAAATTTAATTGGTCGAACTTCAAAATCCGATACAGTTAGGCCTTCTAATTGTTTTAGATATTTCTTATGCCATGCATCAGTTTCTGAAAATCTTGTTGCAAGTAATACTTCATAGATATCGTGTTTTTTAATTAAATCTTCAATTCTAGATTCATTAAAAGTGTGCAGTAATCTCTTTGGAGGATTTATGCTGAGTAAATCTATCATTACGCGTTTTTTAATTACAAAAACATTTAAATCAACATTGATTAATGAAATCCAATAAAGTATTTTTGAAAAAGCGACCGCTACTGAGTCATAAGGATGAATACCTAAAGTTTCTTGAAGCTTTAAATCATCAGTTTCTAATCTGTTATATAAACTATATAAAAGTTCAGCTCTAGTTAAATATTTTTCACTTAGTCCAAGCTCTCTAATGGCAATAACAGACTTTTCAATCACCTCTCCCTGGAGAGCGTTATCAATAGCATTACGTCCCGTAGAAATCTCAAGACGTCTTAACAAACTATCATACTGTTTGTCTGAGTAGTTTAAGATTTTCTTTAAAACGTTTGCCATTAATAACCTTTATAACTTTTTAATCTCCATTTCTACTTCATGAATTGGATAGTCTCTACCAATAATGCCAGTCTTAGCACCAATTTTCATAACAACAGATGATGAATTAGCGGCTGCAAAAGTAATAGCCTTTTTGACGTCCTCACTATATAAGTATTCCGCCAAGAAACCTGAAGCAAAGGCATCCCCTGCACCAGTTCGATCTACAGAATAATGATTATCATATAAGCCTATAGTAATTACTTGTTTTTTATACCTATCGGCAACTACAGCACCATTAGTACTGTCAGTTACTATAGCAATTGGCACGTAGTTCAATAATCTTCGTGCTAACTCTTCTGAAGATTCACCCGGAACTAACATTTTTGCTTCTTCTTTATTTAAAGATAGAATTTCAACATCTTCTAACAAGCCTTTTAATTTATCTACTTGGGCTAATTCTTTTTTGCCAGGATTAAACATAATTTTAATCTGTTTTTGATAGCATTCATTAAATAACTTGTTAAGCAATCTCATATTGCCCGAGACACTTGATACATATAGCCAATCTATATCTAGATCATCTATAGAATATTTATTCTCATCATAGTGAGTAGAAGCACCCCGGTAGGTCAAAATTGTGCGCTCACCATTAGGTGCAAGTAAAAGTACTGAATATCCTGTGTTGTATTTATCTGAATAGAAAACTTTTGACGTATCGACATTTTCTTTATCTAGATCTAGCATTACTGCATCTCCAGCAGGATCTTTACCGATACAACCCATAAACATTGTATCTATGCCGTTTCTAGCTAACGTAACAGCTGCGTTTGTTGCGCCACCACCTGTTGAAAAGTTAATTTTATTAACATCAGTTTTAGATCCTAATGGTAATTCCTGAAAACATTTTTCAGGCTCTAAGCATACTGGTCGAAGAATGTCTGATTGACTCAAAAAGACATCCTGAATTGCCGCACCAATAGTTAGAACTTTTTTATTAAGCATTAAAACACCGCCTTGTCCATCGATCCAAAGGCATGGATTTTTTCTTCAACGACAGCTTGAACAGCGTTATATACTTCAGGCATTAATTTCAAAATAGCATATTCATCTGGATTCTCTTTTAGTACTTTTTCTAGAGTCGTCCGATAAGCATATCGCATGTCACTGTTAATATTAACTTTTGATACGCCAATTTTTGCAGCATCTTCAAAATAGTGAAGTGGCGTACCTGATCCACCATGCAAACTAATCTGACAATCTATCGCTTCTCTAATTCTTTTTAGAAGTTCAAGATCTAAAATTTTAGGAACAGGATATTTACCATGCAAGTTTCCAACTGCAGCAGCAAAAGTATCAATACCAGTTGCATCTACAAAAGCTTTTGCTCCTTCTGGTGTAGAAAAAGTCTTTTTAATTTCTTCGTAGTCTATTGCTTCTCTATGTAGATTACTTGAACCACCAAAATAATGTGGTTCAGATTCTATTAAAGAACCTGTAAATTTAGCATATTCTACTACTTCTTTAGTTTTTCTAATAATTTCTTCGTCTGAAGCATCATGATTAGCTTGAGATATATCAATATGGACAAATTCAAAACCAAGATCGATAGCTCGTTTACAATCTTCAACCGTAGGTGAATGATCAAGATTTAAAAAGATTTCAATGCCATATTCTTTTTTGTAATTATCGACTAAGTCTCTAACATTCTGAAGACCTAGCGCTTTTACTTCACCATGAGATAATTCAACTAAGACTGGCGCATTAAGCTTTCGAGCGGCTTTTGCTACAGCAACTAAAGTTTCCTGATTATCTATGTTAAAAGCACCTACAGCAAAACCTTCTTTTCTGGTTCGTTGCATTAAATGTCTTGCCCTAATATTATTGTCTCTAATTTCTGAAATAGATAATGCCATGTTCCCCCTATTTTCTATCTATAAACTGCTTAACCTTATTATATATGCTATTTTCATCTAATTCATAATATGTCAGAAGTTCTTCCGCTTTTCCGCTTTGTCCAAACTTATCGTCAATACCTAATACTTTAACCTTTATATCTATCTCTTCAGCCAGTTTTTCTAAAATCATTGATCCCATACCGCCCGCTTTCTGATGCTCTTCGGCAGTAACAACAAATTTATGTTTTCTAGCTAATTCTTTTAAGTAGTCAACATCTAAAAATGGTTTTATAGTCGGTACGTGCAATACTGAAGCATCAATATTATCTAACGCTAAGCGCTTAGCTACTTTTAATAGAGTCTGTGTTAATAGCCCTGTACCAATTAGTAAGACGTCTTTACCTTCTTTATATAAATAACTTTTGCCGATTACAAAATCTTGATTGTCTGGTGTTAAAATAGTAGTTTTTTCTCTGGAGATACGAACATAGGCCGGTATATTACTATCTTTAATGGCTTTTAAGATATTTTCAGCTTCAATAGCATCACAAGGTGAAAATACTTGCATATTAGGTAATACACGCATCAAAGCTATATCTTCTAGCATCTGGTGTGTTGCGCCATCAGGGCCAACAGTTATACCCACATGAGAACCGATTATTTTAACCGGCTGATTATTTAAACAAATCGTTGTTCTAATTTGCTCCCAATTTCTTCCAGGACTAAAAGCACTATACGCAGCAACATAGGGTAAAAGCCCCGAAGCAGCAAGTCCAGAAGCAACCGTTACTAAATTTTGCTCAGCAATGCCAACATCAATAAATCTTGGAAAACCAATTTCTTTTTCGAACAGATCAGTTCTTACAGAAGAGCTAAGATCAGCGGTTAAAACGATTACTTTTTCATCTTGTTTTCCTATGTCAAGCAAGGCTTTTGCAACACCATCACGCATTGAAAGTATTTTAGGATTATCGGAATAAAAGTCTGGATCGATATTTGAAATCATAAAGATTCTCCTAGTAATACCTTCTCTTTTTCCCTTAGTTCACTTAAAGCTTTATCTTTCAGTTCCCCTTCAAGCACTCTGCCATGCCATTCATATTTGCCCTCAAGAAAGCTAACACCATAAGATGCAATAGTCTGTAAGATAATTACGCTTGGCCCAGCTGCTCTTTTTGCTTGATCAATCTTTTCATACATATCCATAAAATCATGTCCATTAGCAACAAAAACATTCCAATTAAAAGCCTTAAATTTATTAACTATGGAGTCTAGAGGCATTACATCTTTTATTCTGCCAGCTAATTGAATATCGTTTTTATCGACAATAGCAATTAGTTTAGATAGCTTATACTTAAAGGCAAACATTACAGCTTCCCAGATATTACCTTCATCTAATTCACCATCGCCTAAAGTTACATAAACATACCGATCTTTATCTAAACCATCGGGCAAATATTGAAGCTTATAGGCATAACCGGCCGCCTGAGAAAGCCCTGACCCAAGTGGGCCTGAAGTACTTTCTAAAAGATTTAGCATCGTTCTTTCAGGATGACCTTGTAATCTTGAACCAAACTTTCTTAAAGTAAATAGTTCTTCTCTAGAAATTATGCCAAGCATCGATAAAATAGCATAGTAAGCAGGTACCGTATGCCCATTAGAAATAAAAAGCAAATCCCGTCCATCCCAAGTTGGATCATCTACTTTGTATTTTAAAATTTTAAAGAAAAGAAGTACATAAAGGTCAGCTAGATCAAGCGGTGAAGCTAAGTGTCCAGAACCTGCCGATGCTAATTCTAAAATTATATCTTGGCGTAATAAATTAGCCCTAAGTTTTAGTTCTAATATTTCTTTACTGTCCATTATTCGTCAACTCTTTTTACTAACTTAAAATATGCCTTTTCTGGATTTTTTGCTTTAGCTATATACGATCCACAAATAATGTTATTTATACCTTTATCTCTAATTTCAACAACATTTTTTGAATTAACACCGCCATCCCACATAAGTTTGGAAAGTGGATTAATATTTCTAATTTTCTTAACTTTAGCAAGTTGCAACAAGTTAGCTTCCCCGCCATAGTGACCAAGATTACCACCAAAAATTAATACTTCATCCGCCTCAGTAATTAAAGGAGCGATATCATCAACATTGGTTTGAGGTAAGATGGCAAGCCCAGCTTTTATCTTAAATTTTTTAATATACCTAAGCATTTTTTGTTTATCACCATCTGCTTCAGCATGGATAATAATACATCGAGGCTTTAAGGCAATTAAAACGTCTAAATAGTAATACGGCGTTTTGCTCATCAAATGAATGTCTGCTTTAATTCCTTCAGGAATATATATTTGAGCAATCTCTAAAGATTTTGTCTCGGTCAAAGTACCGTCCATTAAGTCAATGTGAAGGTGATCAGCAAAATGAATGAGCTCATTCATTAGCTGATTATATGACTTAATATCCGGACTTAAGATTGCAGGAACTATTGCAGCTTGCTTCATTAAATTTCGTCCAACTGATTATTTCGCCTTTTATATCTCATTGCGCCACTAAATCTAGAATCCAAAAATGTGTCTACTATCCTTTTTGTCTTTAAATCTTTATCCTTCAAGATATGAGCAGGTAAAGCCATAACATTAGCATCATTATCGTGTCTTGCTAATTTTGCTTCATTTTCGTCCCAAATAACTGCAGCTCTAATCCCATTAAAACGATTAGCAGCCATTGCCATACCTTGCCCACCACCACAGACTAAGATAGCTTTAGATTTTGGATCTTCATCAGCTAAAATCTTTAAACAGGCTATTTTTGCATAATCGGTAAAATCATCATCTTTATCTAAGACTTCGTTACCAACATCAAAATACTTTCTATTAGTTTTCTCTAAATATTTCTTGATTTTTTCTTTAAGCTCAAAACCTTGATGATCCGATCCAATATAAACTGTCATTTTAGAATCCTCTAGGAGCGTTTAAATCCTGCTGATTATTAAATGCTTGATCTGTATTATTCATCTCTTGATTATAAGTAGTACTATTTACCGGATTATTCACTTCGCTACTAGTATTATTACCAAGTTGTTGTCCTAATTGATTTGCAACTTCAATTGGATCTGGCATATCAGTTGAACTAGCACTAAGAGCTTGATCTGAGTTGGTCACTGTTGGCTGGGCGGTAGTTAATTCGTTTAAAGAAGCTGTTGAAGCTACTGAATTAACAACATTAAAATCATTTACTTGATTGGTATTAGACAAAGTGTTTTCTTCTGGTAAAAGTCTAGCTACATCAGCCGTAACTTCAACTAATCGGTTTGAATATCCCCATTCATTATCGTACCAAGCACATACTTTAATTAAATTACCACCAATTACTGAGGTAAGTGGTAAATCTACGATAGCTGAATGACTATTACCTTTAAAATCAGATGACACAAGTTCATTTTCAGAAACTGCTAAAATGCCTTGGTAGTAAGGTTGTTGTGCAGCTTGCTTAAATACTTCATTAATTTCTTCTGCAGTTGTATTACGCTTTAACACTGCTGTTATGTCAGAGATACTTACAACAGGCGTTGGAACTCTTACAGATAATCCGCCAAAACGGTCTTTTAAAGAAGGGACCACTAAGCTAGCAGCGATAGATGCGCCAGTAGTAGTGGGTACAATATTTTCCGCTGCATTTCGAGCTTCTCTTAAATCTTTTGCCGGTGCATCTTGTAATTTTTGCGATGCTGTATATGAATGAACTGTCGTCATCATGGCTTTATCAATACCAAAGTTTGCTTCCAGTACCGCCATAACAGGAGCAATACAGTTTGTAGTACAACTAGCATTCGAAAAAATATCTGCATCAGTTTTTAGATCGTCGTCATTAACACCTAAAACAATGGTTTTAGCACCTTCCCCTTTAGCTGGCGCTGAGATTACTACTCTTTTTGCTCCTGCTTTATCAATATGTGCTCTTGCAAGTTCTGGCTTAACAAATAATCCAGTAGACTCAATGACTACATCAACATCCAATTCTTTCCATGGTAATTCTGCTGGATCTTTTACAGCACAAACCTTAATATGCTCACCATCGACAATAATTCCATCGTCGTCGTAGCTTACTTCTGATTCGTACGTACCATAATTAGAATCATACTTTAATAAATGAGCTAAAGTTTTAGTGTCTGTTAGATCATTAATAGCAACTATCTTTAGATCACTACGCATTTTTATAATTTTAAATGCATTTCTACCAATACGACCAAAGCCGTTTATGGCAACATTTTTCATATATTCCCCTCCACCTGAATATTTATTACCTATTGCTAATATTTTACGGTTTTTTATAAGATGGCACAATAGCATAAGCTAAATAAAAAAGAAGAGCTATTTATTAGCTCTTCTTTTATACATTTGCTTAATAAAGTTTTACTTAAGCATTTGTTTTTTGTCTCTTGATGGAATCCATCAAAGCTCGACTTTCAGCCTCTCTTCGATATTTAGCTTCAAGAGGAGTTTCAACTGTTTCTGACTGATCGCCGGCACCAGTTCCTACAGGAATCTTGCGTCCAATGATAACGTTTTCTTTTAGACCTTGCAAGTAATCTACTCGGCCAGAAATTGCAGCGTTGATCAAAACGCGAGTTGTATCCTGGAAGGATGCTGCAGATAGGAAGCTATCTGACCATACCGAAACCTTAGTAATACCAAGCAATAGTTGCTTATGCTTAATAGTTTCTTTACCTTCACTGCGTAAGCGTCTATTAGTATCAATCACAGCAGCTTTAGAAACAATGTCTCCTGCCACATAAGTTGAATCTCCTGGATCTTCAATCTCCACTCGGCTAAACATCTGTCGAATAATAACTTCCATGTGTTTGTCCGCTGGAGCATCTCCCTGGTTAGCATAAATTGCAAGAACCGAGTTCATAATGTAACGCTGTACGGCTTCTACACCCTTTAGTTTCATCAAATCTTGAAGATTTAATGATCCAGTAGTTAGCTGATCACCAGCAGCTACCTTATCACCGCTCTTAACAGTTAATACATAGCTCTCAGGAATACTGTATCTTGCTTGTTTTTCTGTAATATTTGTAAGCTCAACAGTACCATCTCTGAATTCAACTTTAGCATCGAATGGTGCAATGATTGGTGCAACACCTTCATCTTCTGAAGCAACAATTTCACCAACAGCAACTAGTTCACCTTCTTCACGGATTGGTTTTCGTTTACCAAGTGGAAGTACTACGACTTCACCTGTTGTTGGTGTTACCTGGACAACATGAGTATTGCCATCCTGCCATACTTCAACATTACCTGCGATTTCAGACATAATAGCCTGACCTTTAGGATTACGAGCTTCAAACAATTCTTCAACACGTGGTAGACCCGATGTAATGTCTGCTCCAGCCTCACCACCTTTGTGGAAGGTCTTAAGTGTTAGCTGTGTACCTAATTCACCAACAGACTGAGCTGCGATCACACCAACTGGCTGTGCCTTATCTACTAAGTGTCCAGTTGCCATGTCAATTCCATAACTGTGTTGTGGAATACCGTGTGGGCTGTTAGATGATAGTACCGATTGAATAGATACTTCGGTAATATTTGGATCGTCTTGAATCTTATCGGCAAGTTCACGTGTTACAAGATCACCAGCCTTAGCATATCCCTCGATATCTTCAGCGAGATAACGTCCGTATATACGATCACCAAGATCAACCTGACTAATCTCAGTCTCGTTTCGGTAAATCTTATATCCGTAGTCATCACCCTCTTGATCTTCAATTGTAAATACATCTTGTGACACATCGACAAGACGGCGTGTTAGATATCCTGAGTCAGCAGTGTTAAGAGCTGTGTTAATAAGTCCTTTACGTGCACCACGAGTTGCTACGAAGTATTCAAGAGAACTTAATCCGTGCTTAAAGTTAGAACGAATTGGAAGCTCAATCGAACGGTTATGTGCATCCTGCATCACACCAATATTTGCTGAAGCCCATTTAAGGTTTGAGATATCTCCACGTGCTCCAGAGTTAATCATCATAGCAATTGAGTTATCTGCATCCTTAACACGTGATGCTAAGAATCCCTTGATGTTTTCGTCTAGATCTGACCAAGTCTTAACAACTAATTTGTAACGTTCCTCGTCAGATAAGAAACCTTGATAGTACTGTTCTTGAACCTGAGAAGCTTTAGCGTCAGTATCATTAATCATGTCACCAATTTCATCATAAATGACATAATCTTCTTTACCTGTAGATACAGCAGCAACAGTAGCGTATTTAAACGATAAGTTCTTTAATTTGTCTGCAGTTCGAGCAGTGATTTCTGCACCATATTTATCGAAAATACGAGCAAGAACTTTCTTAAGTTGTTTCTTATTTTGTACGCTATTGTCATATGGGAAATCATAAGGCAATGCTTCATTAAAGATCACTCGTCCAAGTGTGGTATTTCTAATCTCACGTTTTGCAAAAACCCTAATTGGTGTCTGAAGTTCAATAACTCCAGCATCATAAGCCATTTCAGCTTCATAAACTGAAGAGTATGGTTTTTCTTCACCAATCGTTACACCAGGTCGGTCGTAAGTTAGGTAGTAGTTACCAAGCACTACGTCCTGACCAATGTTTAGAACTGGTGATCCATTAGCAGGCTTTAGAAGGTTAGCAGTAGCAGTCATCAATTCACGAGCTTCTTTTTGTGCCTTATCTGAAAGTGGAAGGTGTACAGCCATCTGGTCACCATCGTAGTCAGCGTTAAATCCTGCAGCTACAAGAGGGTGAAGCTGAATAGCCTTACCATCAATCAACTTAGGTTGGAAGGCTTGAATAGACAAACGGTGAAGTGAAGGAGCACGGTTTAGTAAAATGTATCGTCCTTCAATTACAGCATCAAGAGCGTCCCAGACGACTGCTTCACCAGCTTCAATCAAGCGAGAAGCATTTCTAAGATTAGATGCATATTCATGCTCAAGTAACCAAGCGATAACAAAAGGCTTAAATAATTCAATTGCCATTTGTTTTGGAAGTCCACACTGATCAATTTCAAGTTCAGGACCTACCACAATTACAGAACGACCTGAATAGTCAACACGTTTTCCAAGTAAGTTCTGACGGAATCGACCTTGCTTACCTTTTAGCATGTCAGATAATGATTTAAGTCGACGACGTCCACCAGTTGAACTAGCAGCTCTACCACCTTTAGTTGCTGAGTTATCTACTAATGCGTCAACAGCTTCCTGAAGCATACGTTTTTCGTTACGTTGAATAACTTCAGGAGCATTTAGACTTTGTAGTTTCTTTAATCGATTATTTCGGTTAATAACCCGACGGTATAAGTCATTCAAGTCAGAAGTTGCAAAACGTCCACCAGTTAATTGAACCATAGGCCTTAGGTCTGGAGGAATTACAGGGATTACTGTCATAACCAAGCTAGATGGTTTAATACCAGCAACTTGCATACCTTCTAGAGTTTTTAAACGCTTTAGAATTCGTTTTTGACGCTGACCTTTAGCATTTTCCTCTTCAACTTTAAGATCTTCGATTAATTTTTCTAGATCAATCTTATCTAATAAAGTTTTTAGAGCTTCAGCACCCATTTTTACTTCAATTAGTTCCTGATATTCAGGTAACAAATCTCGGTACTCAGACTCTGGTAATAGATTACCGTAAGCTAATGAATCTAATTGGTTCTTTTTTAGAATGTATCTTGCTTCAACATCTTCAAGCTCGTTGTTGCGTTCTTTAGCTGCTTTTTGAATATCTAAGTTAGGATCTTCTTCTTGCATCTTTTGGTAGCGCAATTCAATAGCTTTCTTTGAACCATCATATTCTGCTTCGTTGTCTGCCCTATATTGCTCTACTTTCTCATCATCGCATTTAATAATGACGTAAGTGGCAAAGTAAGCAACTCGCTCTAATGATTTAACAGAAATATCTAGTAAAAGCGACATAGCACTTGGAGTACCACGCATAAACCAGATATGAGCAACTGGTGCTGCAAGAGCAATATGCCCCATACGCTCACGTCTTACGATACTCTTTGTGACAATCTCGCCGTTTTTATCTACGGCTACTTCTCGCGATCTAACTCCTTTAAGCTTAGAATCATGAGGATTAATGTCTTTTACTGGTCCAAAGATTCGTTCACAGAACAAACCATCTCGTTCTGGTTTTTGTGTACGGTAGTTAATAGTCTCAGGCTTTGTAACTTCACCGTAGCTCCAATTAAGAATGTCTTCTGAGTCAGCGACAGCAAGTCTCACTGCGTCAAAATCGCCAATTCCTAAACTGGATGTTGGAGTATATTGACTCATTATTTATTCTCCTCGTTATTATTTTGACCATCCATTTCGTCAATGTCGATTATTTCAACACCACCTTTGTCCTCGATTTCACCGAGTCCATCTGATTCATCAATGACAGTCTCTTTATTTTCATTTTCTACATACTGATTAGCTGTTTTTTGATTTGAGTCAGTAGTAATCTCTACATCTGCATCAACAGCATGACCTTCTTTTACAAGATCAACCCGAAGACCAAGTCCTTGAAGTTCTTTTACAAGAACATTGAATGATTCAGGAAGTTTTGGTCCAACAATTGGCTCGTTCTTGATAATACTTTCATAAGCTTTAGCACGACCGTAGACATCGTCAGATTTAATAGTAATCATTTCTTGGAGTGCGGTAGCTGCACCATATGCTTCAAGTGCCCATACTTCCATCTCTCCAAATCGCTGACCACCATTTTGTGCTTTACCACCTAATGGCTGCTGAGTAACCATTGTGTATGGTCCAGTTGCACGAGCGTGAATCTTATCACTAACCATGTGGTGAAGCTTAATCATGTGCATCACACCAACAGTTGTACGGTTTTCAAATGGCTCTCCGGTAGTTCCATCAAATAGCTGAATCTTTCCATCACTAGAGATTCCAGCTTCTTCAAGCAAGCTTGACATCTTATCGTCTTTAACACCGTTAAATGAAGGTGTAGCAACTTTAATACCAAGGTTACGTGCTGCAATACCTAAGTGAGTTTCAAATAGCTGTCCAATGTTCATACGAGATGGCACACCAAGTGGGTTAAGAACTAGATCAACTGGAGTTCCGTCTTCCATGAATGGCATATCTTCAACTGGAAGAATTTTAGCAACAACACCTTTGTTTCCGTGACGTCCTGCTAACTTGTCTCCTACTGAGATCTTTCTAAGCTGTGCAATGTAAATACGGATTTCCATCAAAACGCCAGCTTTTAGTTCATGACCGCTTTCTTTTGAAAATACTTTAACTCTAACGACCTTACCGCCACCAGCATTATTCATTCTCTTTGAAGTATCACGAACATCTTTTGCTTTTTCACCAAAGATAGCACGTAGTAATCGTTCCTCACTGGATAGTTCCTGTTCACCTTTTGGTGTAATCTTTCCAACTAGGACATCTCCGGCCTTAACTTCAGATCCAACCTGAACAATTCCTTGCTCATCTAGGTGTCTTAAAGATTCTTCAGAAACATTTGGAATGTCTCTAGTAACAATCTCAGGACCTAATTTAGTTTCACGAACTTCAATAGTCTCTTCTTTAATGTTAATAGATGTTAATAAATCTTCTTTTACAATACGGTCAGATAAGACGATAGCGTCGTCCATGTTATATCCGTTCCAAGGCATGAAGGCTACTGTTAGGTCACGACCAAGAGCAATTTCACCATCCGCAATTGATCCACCTTCTATAATGATGTCGCCTTTTTTAACCTTATCACCACGACTAACAAGAATTTTAGAATCATAACAACGATCATCCTTGGTCATTACAAAGTGCCATGGATAATAAACTTTTTGCTCGTCTTTATACTTTATAACTATTTTATTAGCGTCAGCAGATAAAACTTCTCCGTCACCTTTTGCCGTTACTATTTGGCTAGTATTTAGAGCAAGCTCATGTTCAATACCTGTACCAACTGTTGGGGCAGCAGGCCTTAAAAGAGGCACTGCCTGACGTTGCATGTTTGATCCAGTTAAGGATCGGTCCACACGGTTCTTTTCAATAAATGGAACCAACCCTGCGGTTATACCTAAGATTTGGTTGTGAGCAGAGTCCATTAAGGTAATTTCTTCTCGATCAACCAAAGATGGAGCCAACGAACGACGTGCTGAAACACGTTCTTGTTTAAATGATCCATCTTCATTTAATTCAGCGGATGCATCAGCAATTACTTCTTTCATTTCAGCATCGGCGTCAAGATAAACGATTTTGTTTGTAACCTTACCATCTTTAACTACAAGATATGGGGTTTCAATAAAACCATATTCGTTAATCTTAGCGTATTGAGCAATGTTAAGCACCAATCCTACGTTTGCACCTTCTGGTGTTTCTACCGGACAAATACGACCGTAGTGTGTAGGGTGAGCGTCACGTACATCATAACCAGCACGCTCTCTAACTAGTCCACCAGGACCCATTGAGCTTAAGTGACGTAAGTGAGAAAGTTCAGAAACTGGGTTAACCTCATCCATACCTTGAGAAAGTTTAGATGAAGTAAAGAATTCTCGTACTTTTGCAACAATTGGTCGAGCATTAATAAGAGAACTTGGGCTTACTGTTTCAAGATCTGCAGACGACATTCGATCACGAATGTTCTTACGCATGTGAATGATTCCTGAACGGAAACTAGCAGCTACAAGTTCACCAACCTGTTTAACACGACGATTAGATAATGAATCAATATCATCTGGAGCTTCTTGTGTATTATTTAAACGAATAAGCTCAGAAATAATTGCTACTAAATCTTTCATCTGGAAAGATCTAAATTCTTTAGTGTTTGGCGTATCTAAGTTAAGACGTCTGTTGATCTTGTAACGTCCTACTCTTGAATAGTCATAGCTCTTAAAGTCTAAGAACATGTTTTCAATTGTCGAACGAGCATTATCTACAGTTGCAAGATCGGCTGGCTTTAGTCTTCGATAAACTTCAACTAAAGCTTCGTTAACTTGTGTAGAAGGATCTTTATCTAGAGTCTCATCTATGTACTTAATGTCACCAGTATCAACATCTGCAAAAGTCTTCTTAATCTGTGAATTGCTCTTCATACCAAGAGCTCTTAAGAATGTGGTTACTGGAATTTTGCGACGCTTGTCTATTTTAATGTAAATTACACCACCAGGTGCTGTTTCAAATTCAAGCCATGCACCGCGACCTGGAATTAGTTTTGCAGTGTAAAGATTAGAACCATCTGCAGCTTTTACTGCTGAAAAGAAAACACCAGATGATCTAATTAGCTGAGACACAACTACTCGTTCGTTACCGTTAATAACGAATGTACCGTGTTTAGTCATCCAAGGGTAATCACCTAGGTAGATTTCTTGTTCTTTTACTTCACCGTTTGTTTTATTAACCAACTCTACCATTGCGTAAAGTGGTGCCTCAAAAGAGGTGTGATTTTCTTTAGCAAAAAGATCCGTTGTTTTTGGCTCACGGAATTCGTAAGACTTGAAACGGAGCTCTAGCTTGCTACCAGTCATGTCGCTAATTGGATTAATCTCTTCAAAGATCTCTCCTAGACCCTCTTTAACAAACAGTTCCCAAGATCCTGTTTGGTGTTCAATGAGGTTCGGTAGCTTGACTGCGGTGTCTTCACCTGTAAAGAAGACACGCTTTTTGACGTCAGGCGTACTTGCCATCTATTAAGCTCTCCTCGCTATTAGTTAATATATTGGCACGAAGACCTCTAGCTACGGCTATATTTAATCTGCCAAATTAAATACATAGAAAAAACCGAAGCTTACTACTTCTTAAGTAATAATTCTAAACAGATTTTTCAATAAGTCAACGATAACCACTAAAGATTACCGATTACTTTATCAGCAATACCGTATTTGACCGCCTCTTTGGCATTCATCCAATAATCTCGATCCATATCTTTTTCAATAGTCTTAGGATCTTTTCCAGTATTTTTAGCGAGCATATCATTTAATACTTTCTTTAGTTCAAGGCTATGCTTTAAATCAATTTCAATATCCGTAATCTTGCCACTAGCTCCTGAAGATGGCTGATGAATCATAACATAAGAATTTGGAAGCAAATATCTCTTACCTTTTTTACCAGCAGAAAGCAACATCGCCCCCATAGATGCCTGCATGCCAATACCATAAGTAGCTACATCTGGCTTAATGAAATTCATTGTATCAATAATTGCGAGGCCATCATAAACAACGCCGCCTGGCGAATTTATATATAATGATATATCTTTAGAATCATCTTCAGAGGCCAAAAACAACAATTGAGCTACTACTAAATTAGCAGTGTGCGGATTTACATCTTCACCAAGAAAAATAATTCGCTCTTTTAAAAGTTTTGAATAGATATCATAAGCTCGCTCTCCATAAGAAGAGCTTTCAATCACAGTAGGTATCAAATAATCCTTGTTCTTATCCATATCTATCCTAAATATTTATTTAATCAATATTAATTAAACTTTAATTATTTATTTTTTAAAACTAAAGCAACTAATTCATCAACTGCTTTATTAATAATTAAACGATTTTTTAAATCATTACGGATTTCAGGCGAAGCAAGACGTTCTTTAAACTCTGGACCTTGATACTGCAAACTAAGTTTCTTAATCTCTTTATCTACGTCCTGATCAGATACTTCTGTCTTTAAGTCTTTTGCTACTTGAGATAAAGCAACACCGAGTTTAGCCCTAGATACAGCAATTGGTCGAATCTCTTTTTCGATCCACTCTTCACGAGTTAATTTATTCTCTTCTAAGTATTTTTCTTCACTTAAGCCTTGGTAAGCAAGATTTTGCTTAACTTCAGTCGTTACGGCGTCAACTTGTTCCGAAATTAAGACTTCTGGTAGTTCAATTTCTGATTTCTCCACTAATTGCTTTAAGACTTCATCAGTAAATTTATCTTTTGCTTGTCGTTCTTTATTTTGCTTAATGTTTAGCTTGATATCTGCTTTTAAATCATCCAAAGTTTTAAAATCTGCACCAGCGCGTTTAGCTAGTTCATCATCAATCTTTGCGTCTTTAACTTCTTTAACAGAATTTACTGTAACTTTAAAAGTTACTTTAGCACCCTTTAAATCCTTTGCGTGATAATCCTTAGGGAAAGTTAAGTCTATATCTTTAGATTCACCGGCTTTCATACCAACGATAGCATCTTCAAATCCAGGAATAAAAGAATTAGATCCTAATACCAAAGGATAATCTTTTGCTTTACCGCCTTCGAATTCAACACCATCTTTTATACCAGTAAAATCAATAGTTACTTCATCAGACAACTTTGCTGCACGCTTAACTTCTTTTTTCTCAGCCATTGAAGAAGCAAAACGCTTTAAAATGTCATTAACTTCTGAATCTTTAACTTCAACTTTTTCTTCTTTTACTTTGATCTTTGTAAAATCAACTAGTTTTGGTTCAGGAAGAAGTTCAATTGTTGCAATAAATTTCATTCCTTTTTCGAAGTCAAATTCCATAATATCTACTTCTGGTTTTGAGATTACTTGTAAGTTTTCCTTCATCGAGCAATCAATAATAGCGCTTTTAATAGCAATATCTATTGTTGTGTCAATCAAAAGTTCTTTTTTAACATTCTTCTCTACAACATTTATTGGAACTTTTCCTTTTCTAAAACCATCTACTTTTAGGTCTTTACCAAGTTCGTATAATGCAATCTGCTTATAATTCTTTAAATCATCTTTATCAAGATCAAAGGTAATCTCAACTTTTACTTCGCTAATTTTCTTAATATCTGTCTTCATACTTCCTCTAGTATAACAATTAATTAATACCCCTTAAAGAATAAGGGGTATTATATTAACAAAATCTCCTTAATTTTTAAATTGTTCTTATTGTTCTTCTTTTGCTATACCAAATTCAAATTCAGCATCTTTATCGTCTGCTTTTTGTCTACTGTCTTTAATAATCGATACGATTCTTGCAATGCCAAGCTTTTCTTCACTAAAATCTTCTAGATTCTTTAAGGTGTAAATCTCTTCTTCTAGTTCTTCATCGCCGACAAAGACACAAAACTTTATGCCTTTTTTAGAGACAGATTGAATTTTCTTGTCTAATTTTCTATCTGAAAAATCAATTTCGGTATTAACGCCTTCAGATCTTAATTGTTTAGCTACTAAGAAACATTCTTTTGTTGCTATTTCACCAATTGGAATAATTTCAACTTCACAACTAGGGAATAATTCTGTTTTTAGATTGTGGGCCTCAATAAAGTTAAATAGCGTAGTAAGTCCTAAACCAAAACCAGTTGTAGGAATAGGATCTACACCAAATAGCCCCACCAAACCATCATAACGGCCACCACCAAAGATTGAACGGTTATTTTCTGGATCAAGATCGAAAACTTCAAAGATAAAGTCAGTATAGTAGTCTAAGCCTCGAGCTAAAGTTGGATCATATTTAATTGACGATATTCCATATTTCTTAGCTAAAGAAATAATTTCAACTAAGTTATCATAAGCTTCGTTTGTTTTAATCATTTGAGGTAAGTCTTCTATTTTCTTAACATCTAAGATTTCAAACAAACGCTCCATTTTTACTTCACTATCACCAAGAATTTCTGATGCTAATTGTCGAAAGTCTGATTCATTGAGCTTTTTCTTCTTATCTAGAAGCTTGATCATATCGCTACTACCTGAATCATCTAATTCTAGATAGTCTTTCATTAATGAAATTAAGACTAATCGAGAGTTAACACATATCTGATACATTGATTCGTCTGCGCCTAAAATTTTTAAAATGTCATCAGATATCGTTAGTAATTCTACATCAGCTAAATTAGACTCGACTCCAAAAACATCAACATTCAATTGCCAGAACTCACGTTCTCGACCCTTTTGTGGCCTTTCATAACGCATGAAGTTCATTAACGACCACATTCTAGCAGGATATGGCATTTCCTGACGCCTCTTAGCTATCATTCTTGAAATACTTGGTGTTGCCTCTGGTCTAATTGACACCTCTCTACCACCACGATCGGTGAATAGATAAGTCTCATTACTTACTAGAGCATCACCAGTCTTTGCCTTATATACTTCAATTGGCTCTAAAATCGGTGTCTGGTACTGCTCATAACCATGAGATGACACAACCTTGTTAAGGATATGAGCCACATGATTAAACTGCCTCATATCATTAGGGTAATAATCTCTTGCTCCTTTGTATGGTTGTGTACTTAATTCTTTCATAATAATTATTATGCCACTAAAAAGTAAAACCACCAAAAAAATAACAGATAACTAACTACTGTCTAATCTATTTAAAGATAAATTTATTCTCGAATTCTTCTTACAATTTCATACATCATAATACCTGATGCAACACCAACATTAACCGATCTAGTCGAACCAAACTGCTCAATAAAAATAACTTCATCAGACAAATCTAACATTTCTTTTGTTAGACCATTCTTTTCTGAACCAAAAGCAAATATTCCGTTTAGATCAAATTTAGCGTCCCCTAAAGGTTTAGCGCCAGGTATGATATCGACAGCATAAAGTTTTTTATTAGATCTATTTAGATATTTTTTAAATTCTTCTAAATCTTTGTAATAGTAAATATCTAAATATTTATCTGTGGCCATTGCTCCGCGCTTATTCCACTGCTTTTTACCAACTATATGAACACACTTAGCATTAAAAGCATTAGCATTTCTAATAATCGTTCCCATATTAAAATCATGGTCTAAATTTTCAATCACAATTTCAAAATTAAAAGCCGTACTTTTAAGATGTTTTTTAATAACTTCTAATTTAATATTTTTAAAATTATCTATAACGTTACGATTATCGCCATTTTTAATTAATTCTTCATCGTAATCAGAAGATTTAAAATCATCTTTATTAATATTCATATCTATTTATATAAAGATTTAAAAACAATTTGTCCAACTGGATAATAATTTGGCCTTAAACATTTAATAATATTTCTCAAATCATTTTGTTCTTTGACACCAGGATTTAAAATACCATATGGATCAAAAACATGTTTTATCTTTTTATATAATTCTGTTAATTTTTCATCTCTTTTTAAACTTACAAAATTACTATGCAAGCGTCCTTCTCCAGATAAATGTGCCAGATAGCCATCTACTTTCATGACAAGTTTTGTGTATTGGTCCAACATCTTAAAGGTTTTTTGCTTTCCCATAAGAGTATTAAGCTTCAAAATCGGTCTTACTGTAAATATGCCACTTGAAACATTACCAACAATCGTCGTTGGAATTTTCATTATTTCACTTAGTTCTCGTACGAGTTTTAAATACTGAATAATATTCTTACGAGGAATGAATGCACCATCGAAAATAGGAGGCATAGTTTCTTCATTATTTTGGGTAGTATAAACAACCGATGTAATAGACATTAAGTCTAAAATCGAATCAGCACCCTCACCTTCATCCATCAAGATATCTACATTATCCGAGAATAAGGCCGATGTCTTCTTAAGCTTTCGATTTCTTTGTCCTTTTGAATGTTCATCAAAAGCTATTATTAGCGCTCCACCATTAATATTTGGTAAAATCTGTTTTCCTTGAACAAAATATTCTCGCCCAAGCTCACTTGCTCTAATAAAAGTTTCAGCCGATATATATTCAAAAATACAAGGATCTTTTTCTGCTACGCTATCTAATACTTCAGATATATTTCTAAAATCATCAAAAACAACTACCATAGCCGATCTAGATCTTGAAATAAATTCAGTTTTTAAGATCGCCTCGGTAACGATTCCTAGACTCCCTTGTGAACCAACTAAAAGTGGCATGATATCTATCGATCCATCTGGTAAACACGCTTTTTTAATATTCGCATAGCCTGATTTGTCATGATCGGAAATAGAAGCTATCAGCTCTTTATTATCCTGGTAAATGCCATCTAATCCTCGATAAACATCACCTTCAAAAGTAGATAGCCCCTTTAATTTGTTTACTTGTTTTTTATTTTTTCTTCCAGTTTGGATTACTTCTCCATTAGCTAAAACTACTTCTAATTTATCTATGTAGTTATAAGTAGATCCGTACTTACCAGACAAAACACCTTGTGAATCATTAGCAATTGCCCCACCAATAGTTGAATAATTAGCTGTGGTTGGATAAGAAGGAATCATAGCGCCAGACAAAGACAGAGCATCGTTAACAGATTTAAAAGTGATACCTGATTGAACTCTAATCAATCCTTGTCTCATATCTGATTCTTCAATCATATTCATATGAGCTGGCATTACTAGCATAATTCCACTGCCAATAGCAGCACCTGACGTATCGCTTCCGCCACCACGTACAGTAATCGGCATACGGTATCCTTTTTGACTGAATTGCCAAGAAAAATTAACAATTTTTACAATATCTTTAGTATTCTTAGGATAAATTACAATCTCTGGAGCAATTTGTAATATAGAAGAATCACAAGAAAAATGCCTTCTAACAGCCTCTCTTATATCTACTTCACCTAGTATATTTTTATTTAAATATCTAGCTATTTTATTCATGAGCTCCCCAATTACACTTGCTTTTATTTTAACATAACCGCATCAGACATATAAAAAGCTTTAGCTCTTTAATGCTAAAATAAACTTATGAAAGAAAAAAATGTAGTGATTATTGGCGGAGGTGGATTCTTAGGATATCACGCTTCAATGGCTTTTATTAATAAAGGTTTTTCTGTAAATTGCATAGTCATGCCAGAAGAGATTGTGGATTCTTCACTTTCTAATAATGTTAATTTATTGAGACTAGACATAGATAATACTTCTGACGAAGAATTAATAAATGTATTTAGTAGTTCAGATTATCTTATATATGCAGCCGGTCCAGATGACAGAGTACATCTAGATCCAGGCGTCGATTCTTCTTGGTTTTTCCATAAATATTTAGTAGCTAGAACAGTCAGAATTTTTCATTTAGCTACCAAAGCTAATGTTAAAAAAGGTGTAATTTTTGGATCTTATTTTAGCTACATTAATAATCATGGCCTCAAAAATCTAAAACCTAATACACTTTTAAAGCATCCATACATTAAAGCTCGCAAAGATCAGATGGACGAAGTCTTTAAGATTACTGAAAATAAAATGGAAGTGTCAGTACTATCCATACCTTATGTTTTTGGAGTTACTCCAACTAAGACTTCGCTTTGGAAAAGTATTTTTGTAGATAATTATAAAGACACAAATACTATCTATTACGGAAATGGGTCGACAACAGCTATTTCAGCTAAAAAAGTTGGATTAGCAGCTTACTATGCCGCTATTAACGGCAAAGATTGTGAACTTTATCCAATAGGATCTGCAAACATAACTTTTGTAGAAATGATTAGTTTACTGCTTAAATCAGCAGGTATTAATAAAAAAGTTGGTAAAATGCCAAACTTTATTATGAATTTCTTTATGAGAAAAAGAGCTAAAGATTTAGAAAAGAATAATATTTCTACTGGACTTGATATAAAGTATCTAAACAAAGATATCTTATCTAAAGATTTTATTGTGGATTATAAGAACACAGATAGATTGCTCGATATCACCTACGAGGAAGACATTAAAGAAGTAATTATTGAAACCGGTAAAAGTATTAGAGCAGATTTAGATAAAGAAGAACAGTTAAATAATAGCCAAGACCAACAAGTTTAATATTATTAGTTCATTTTAACTTTAATCACTTAAATATAAAAATAGTAGGAAAAATCCTACTATTTTTAATGATTTTATTATTATCAGTTACCCAAGCTAAGCTAAGTTACGTTATCTAAATAAATTTAGCTTTTAATTCTTGTACCTGCATTACCATTAATAGCTTCAGCAGTTTTTTCTAATGATGTGATAATAGCTGCTCTATTAGCGCCACCAGCTAAGAATTTTAAAGCAGCCTGTGTTTTAGGTAGCATTGACCCAGCAGCAAACTGACCAGCATCTATATAGCCTTGGAGCTCTTCCATTGAAACCTCACCTAAAGAAGTCTCGTTTGGTTGGTTAAAGTTAACTTTAGCTGCATCAACCGATGTCACAATTAGCAAAGTATCAGCATTTAGCATATTAGCAAGCAAAGCTGCACCAAAATCTTTATCTATAACAGCTTCTGTACCAGATAAACTACCATCTTCTGCTTGAAGCACTGGAATTCCGCCACCACCAGTAGAAATAACTGTTACACCAGCATCTACTAAAGTTTTAATTACTGGAGCTTCAACAATCTCTTGTGGTTTTGGTGAAGGCACAACACGTCGCCATCCTCGACCAGCATCTTCTTTGACTACATAATCTCGTTCTTCACTAACTTTTCTAGCTTCTTCTTCACTATAAAATGGGCCAATAGGTTTAGTTGGATTTGAAAAAGCTGGATCATTCTGATCGACAATCGTTTGTGTAATTACACTAACCGCTTTGTTATTCATACCTTCTTGTCTAAAAGCATCGTGAAAAGCTTGCTGTAGCCAAAAACCAATAAGTCCTTGACTCATGGAGCCACAATCGTCAAGCGGTAAGCTTGGAACGTCAGGCGTATTAATTGCTTCTTCGTGTAAAACAATATTTCCTACTTGAGGACCATTACCATGGACGATACTTACTTTATGTCCTGCTTGAATCAATGGCAAAATTTGTTTTACTGTTTCCCTAGCTACTTTTTGTTGTGCCTTAGAAGAGGCTTCGCCCTGCTTTTGCAGGGCGTTACCACCTAGAGCGACAACGATAGTTTGTCGTTCTCCCATATTATAGTACCGCAAAGATTGTCATTACAGCGATTGATATTACGCTAAAGGCAACCATAATCCACCAAGTTCTTTTAACCCAGGTTCCGTATGATACCTTAGCAAGTACTAGTCCACCCATTACAGATGCTACTGTTGGAGCAATCATATTTACTACACCAGATGCCGTAGCAAAAGCCGTAACAATAAAGCTTTTATCTAGGTGCGCGAACTCTGCAAGTGGGGCCAAAATTGGCATCGAAGCAGTTGCAAGTCCTGAAGTAGAAGGTACTAAGAAAGATAGAGGTAGATATACCAAGAAAGCTAAACCAGGTAAGAATCCTGCATTAACATTACTTAGCAATTGCTCACCAGCATGGATTATTGTACTCATAATCTGGCCATCCATCATGACAACAGACACACCACGAGCAAAGCCAATAATCAAAGCAACTGCTAGTAAGTCTTTAGATCCATTAATAAATGTACCGAATAGGTTCTCATCTTCATCATCAGTGCGCTTACCCCAGAAGTGAATAGCTCCAATAATCAAAGCAACTGTAAAGAATAATGTAGATAGTTCATTAAAGTACCAGTCACCAAAAGGTAAAATAGTTTTACCTAAAATAGCGCCAAGTACTGAATCCATAATTGCTTTATGAATATCCGCAAAGAAAGTAATCTTAAATTTACCTTCCCATGGAATAACTGAAAGAATCATAAGAAGGAAAGTTAGACCAAAGATCGATGCAATAATCTTTCTTCGAGTAGTGAATTCAGGAACGTCTGCAGAGACTCCCGCCTTAGCGGTTAATGTTTCTTTTAAGCTAGCTCGTGAATCATTAGCATATTTTCCAGCTTTAACTTTAGAAGCATACATCATAGTAGCTGCAATAGCAGTAACTAGACATAGTACTAAAATAACAAGACGAGGAATTAAGCCATCTCCGATTGATACATCAGCAAATCCCGACGCAATACCAGTTGAGAATGGGTTAATTGTCGATCCTAATACACCAACACCAGCACCTAAGATAATAATCATAGCTGCTGTTAGTCCGTTATAGCCAGCCGCTAAAATTAGTGGCACTACAAGAGCATAAAATGCTACTGTTTCTTCCTGCATTCCATAAGTCGTCCCACCAATTGCAAAGAAAGTCATTAGAATCGGAATAATAAATATTTCTTTTCCCTTTAATTTGCGAACAAGACTACCAAACATTGCATCAAGTGCACCAGTTTTCATTACGATTCCTAAGAAACCTCCAAGAATCAAAACGAATAGCATCACACTAATAGCACCCTCAGGATTCTCAGCTCTTAAGGTACCTTGAACAGGTGCCTTTAAGACATCATAGACACCTTGGCGAACATCAACAGTTTTTTCTTCACCTGTTTTTTCGTCCTTTTCAGTCCTTACCTTATCTACCTGGCGATAGGTACCAGCTTTTGGTGTTTCATCTTCATTTAGATCATACGCACCTGAAGGTACTATCCAAGTAAGAACAGCCATAAAGGCAGTAATTCCAAAGATAATAGCAAACGCCGATGGCATTCTCCATTTTCTTTTAGTTTTATTTGTTTTTTCTGACATTTTTGGAACCTCCTAAAAATTCCATTTATTATAAAGTCAAAGCGATTACCGCTTTAATGGTATGTGAACGATTTTCCGCTTGATCAAAAACAATAGAATGCGCAGATCTAAATACATCATCCGTTACTTCCATTGATTCTAATCCATATTCATCACGAATCCTCTGACCGGTAATTGTTAATGCATCATGAAATGCAGGTAAACAATGCATAAACTTCACCTCTGGATTACCAGTTAGATTTAACATATCGCGATTGACTTGGAAATTTCTAAGTAATGCAATTCTTTCAGCAAACTTATCTTCCTCGCCCATTGATACCCAAACATCAGTATAGATAACTTCTGCGCCTCTTAAGGCTTCTTCAAAATTATCTGTAATCATAATCTTGGCATGACTATTTTTTGCCAATTTTCGTGCTTCATCTACTAATTCTTGATCGGGAAAAAGCTCTCTAGGAGCTAAAATTCGAAAATCCAACCCCATAATAGCCGAACCAATCATCAAACTGTTAGCCATATTATTACGCCCATCACCAACAAAGACTAACTTTGTATTTTTTAAGCGTCCAACATGTTCTTCAATAGTCATAAAGTCAGCTAATATCTGTGTTGGATGGAATTTATCCGTTAATCCATTCCAAACAGGAACACCAGCGTGACGTGCCAATTCTTCAACGGTTGAATGGCTAAAACCCCTAAATTCAATACCATCAAACATCCTACCAAGAACTTTTGCAGTATCTTCAACAGTTTCTTTTTTACCCAATTGAATATCGTCTTTTCCTAAATATTCTGGAGCAATACCTAGGTCATTAGCAGCTACTGTAAAAGCACAACGAGTTCTTGTCGATGCTTTTTCAAAAAGCAAAGCAATGTTTTTACCCTGGTGAATATTATGCGCAACTCCAGCATATTTTAGTTTTTTATATTCATGAGCTGTATTTAAAAGTAAACGAATCTCACTAGCGCTAAAATCCTTTAGCGCTAGAAAAGATCGTCCTTTAAGACTTTGTGCCATACCTTAGGCGTCCTCTCTATAGATTGGCATACTCATACAACGAGGGCCACCGCGTCCACGTCCTAATTCTGAACCAGAAATTTCAAGTACTTCAACACCTGCCTCACGAAGCTTTTGATTTGTTACATAGTTTCTATCGTAAGTTACAACCACTCCTGGTGCAATAGCTAATGTATTAGATCCATCATTCCATTGCTCACGTGCAGATGCAATTGGATCACCACCACCACATTCAATTAAAGTAATTTGTGGCAAACCAAGGGCAGTTCTTAAAACGTGTTCTAAGTCATGCTCTTTAGTAATCTTTGGATAATGTTGTCCTTCTACTTTTTCAAGTACAAAGATGTTCAAATGACCGTTCACATCCCGAATTTCAGGGTGAATTGTAAATTTATCATGATCAATCATTGTAAAGACTGTGTCTAAGTGCATGAATGCGTGACTCTTTGGAATTTCAAGTGCAATAACTTTCTTAAATTCTGAACCAGCAAATAACTTAGTAGCCATTGATTCAATTGCTTCTGGAGTTGTACGCTCTGAGATACCAATTGCCATAGCTTCTTTGTTAAGAATTAATTCGTCACCACCTTCCATCGAGAACTTCTCAGTACGGTTATACCAAACTGGAAGACCTTGATTAGCAAAACGTGGATGATAATCAATAATGTATCTTAAGAATAAAGATTCACGACGTCTTGCAGGCCAATGCATTTTGTTAATGGTTAAACCGTTGCCAATAGCAGCTCCTGGATCACGAGTAAAGTATAAATTTGGCATTGGATCCAAGTAAAATGGATAGTGATCCTGTTCTAGCATGTCATGAAGTTGCTGATCGTGTTCTGGAGGAAGTACGATTTCATCTTTTCTCACACCTGCCATAATTTTACGGACCATTTGACGTGGTTCCATAGCAAGCAAGTAAGATGTTAGTGCTTCTGAAACACGACGACCACCCTGTTTAGATGCTCGTAGCATATCATCAACAAACTTTCGGCGAACCGCATCATTCGTTAGTGCTTCTGCTGCTAGCTGGTCAAGGTATAATACCTCAACACCTCGACTACGCAAAAGATCAGCAAAACGATCATGCTCTTTCTGCGCCAATTCCAAATATGGAATATCATCAAATAATAGATCGTGCAAAGTATCTGGTGTTAAGTTTTCAAGCTCCTCACCAGGACGATGCAAAATAACCGTCTTCAATCTACCGATTTCAGAGGTTATATTAATAGGTTTTTCCATCCCAATCCCCTTTAACTTTTACCTTATTTTTATAGTAGCATAACCACTATAAACAGTGAATAAAAATAAGCATTTTAAAGCATTAAGAACTATATAAAACTAAAATAAAAGAAAAAATAATTGGTCAAATAAATCAGTAAAAAAATAAAGGCCCAACCAAGTTGGACCTTTGAGCGAGCTAAAATCAGATCAAGACACGTCTATGGCAGCGTGCATAGTTCTTTCTATATTTTGATGATGAAGACAACGGGTTGTCAGTAAAGAGGTGTACAATACAAAATATTTTTTCACCACCAAAATATATTCTAGAACAAAGATTTTAGCTCATCTGTAATTATAATAAATAGACTTCCAGTTGCAAGCATTAGAAATATTATTACAAGATAATCGCTCTTTCTAGAACAGTTATTCGAAATTTTTAAATAACTGTTTTTAAGTTCAACTCGTTGTTTATCAATAATGTTTCTTTCACTAATACATCTGCATTGTACTTTTTGACATCAGAAAATTCTAATTTCAGTTGTCGACAAAATGTCAATAACTCACGTTCTTCTCTTTTCTTATTTTTTACTCTATACCAATAGTCCTTAATAAATAATAAGCAACTTTTTTCATTTGCGTTTTACCAGGCATTATTCCATACGCTGCGGTTGTCAACTGATAGTTTACAACCACTTTTTCTTCAAGCTCTTTATCTTTTAAAATGGCATTAATATGTTTACTAATATTCTATTTGTTTGAAACAACTCTGCAAGTTCAAGCTGACTTAGCCAAACCGTTTCATTGTTTACGTGAAGCTCAATTTTAGATTTTCCATCTTCTGTATTGTATAAAATGATTTTATTACTCATCTCTAAGCTCCTTCACGATTCCGTCTATAGAAAATTTAAATTAGATTTAAAATCTGTTTAATACATTCTTATCCAACACTTCGAGAATACAATACTCTATCTACCAGCATTCTTAATATATTATATCCTGACATTTCAAACTTTATTCAGCATTAGAATTTCATGCCTTACAATAATTATGTGTTTTTATTCTTCTTTGAGATCTTTAATAGGATTACGCCTTACATTCCTATAAAGAGGAACAATGGCACTGATTAAACTAATAGAAAGTATCAGCATTAGAATAAGAGTTATTTTTTGGTAATCAAAATAAGCTAAATTTACTTGTTTATTTTGCCAAAAATCACCAAAAACATACTGCGCTTGAACAGTTAGATTAGTAGAAAATTGTGCATTTACTAAAAGCGTCCCTATAACACCAAATAGTAAAGCAAACATCATAATTAAGATCGTTAACATAAATACGTAAAGCAAGTAGATAAATGTTATATCAATACGCTTAAAGCCAATTGCTCTAAATACTGCGGTTTCATGACGACTATCTGTAATAACTCTGCTTATCATGAACCACATTATAATAGTAGCCAAAAACGCAATTGCGGCTATCAAATAGACTAACCATCCTGATATTGTATTTTGTGCATCATCAAGGGCAGAGCTATTACTAAACATTAAACTAGCCTGATATGGATTACCAAAAGGTTTGCAAGTATTGTCATATTGAACTATACAACTCTTTTCATTAATAAACTTTTGGGCGTCATCTGCATTTTTAAATTCAACGAAACGTCGTTTATTATCTTCATTTCCCATCATATAAAACGGCTTATAAGTAAACAGATCAGCATAATCTTCTTTATTTGTTAGTTCATCATAAAGCTTTTTAGGAATCATTTGCCCAATATCACTAGGCTTTAATATTCCATTAATAATATCCTTAAAAGTACGAGCTTTTTCTTCTTGTTGCTTTTGTTGAGGATTTAACACATCCTTACCACTAGGCGACATACCAACTACTTTAAAAGTTATAAACTTACTGACAGGCGAAGTATTTTTACCAAACTTTTCGTCAAACAGTTTCTGTTTTGAATCTTGTAGCTTTTCTTCTTTTGTCCTTGTATCGCTAGCAATCACCGCATTAGCACAAGAACTAGCATCTGGAAGATTATAAATAAGTTTTGGTTTTTGATAATCTTTTTTATCCTTATTAGCCTCTATCTCTTTCTTTTGCGTTATAGCTTTTTGGATTTGCGATGAAGAAACATCGTTACGATAGCACATTTTAAAAGTTAAATTCGTTATATTCTCACGAATCTTTTTTAGCCTACTTAATTTTTCTTCAAAACTAGCATCACTAGTTATTTTTTCCATACCAAGTAATTGTTCTATAACATTTTGTGACAAAACTATTGGTAAACTTTTACTATCTGGTTGCCATCCGGCATTATTAGGAAGAATAAATGAATCGATAATTTCAGAAGCACCCAATATCATTGAAGAATCATCTACAAAAGGCCTAATATAATTAGCATTTGTTTCTCTCTCATTGGTTTTGTCATAAAATAATTCTTTTCCGTCTTTTAGAGGAATCAAAGAAGATCCTCGTTTAATAAAATAAAACTCATCAGAAAATATTTTAGACGCATTATATTCTTTAGCTATAGTATTTAATTTAGAATCATCAAAAGCAGGAATATTTTCATATTTTTCTTTTAATACCTCATAGACAATATCATTTGGATCATTTAAAGATAGCTCTACTGTCCCACCTAAAGTTTGCTGATAAGGTGGCTGATCACTAGCTTGTAAATATTCAATACCTAATTTCTTAGCTTCAAGCATCTTCTCTCTTACTAGAGCCGTGTAACGTTTCTTAGCTTTTTCTATAAGCACAGGATCATTAAAATCATCTTGTCCTTTTGAACGATCAACAGGAGCATTACTTACGCTCACTATGTAACGACTAGTTAGCTCTCCTTTTCTAAAATTATTTACACTATTAAAAGCTCCTTGTACTACCGAGATACTAATAATTAATATACTAAACAAGAGGCTGGATAATAATACTGCGATAAGTGTTCTTATCTTGTGAGTGCGTAACTTAGCAAAGGCAAGCACACTGGCATCTGTTATTTTAATCATGATATTTTTCCATCTTTTATAGTAATAATACGATCTGCTTGGCTAGCTATCTCTTGATCATGAGTAGCTATAACGACCGTCGTCTTATATTGAGAACAAATATCTTTAAACAATCTAATAACATCCTGACTATTTTTAGAATCAAGATTCCCAGTTGGTTCATCTGCCAAAATAATTTTAGGATTATTAAGCAAAGCTCTAATAATAGCAGCTCTTTGAATCTGGCCACCGGATAGTTCCCGTGGCCGATGCTTTAAACGATCATAAAGGTCGACTTGTTTAGCTAAATCATCGATCTTTTGCCGACGTTCTTTTTTATTAATACGGGCCGGCATAGAAGCCACTTCAATATTTTGTCTTAATGTTAAAAACGGTTGCAAATAAAATGATTGAAAAATAAACCCAATGGCCTGATTACGAAATTTCGAAAGACGAGAATCGCTTAGCTTATTAATATCTTGACCGTCTATAATAACCTTACCCTGACTAGGTTTATCTAATCCACCTAGAAGATGCAAAAGCGTACTTTTACCACTACCGCTAGCACCAACAATAGCTACAAATTCGCCCTCAAGAATATTCAGATTAACATCATCAATAACGCTAATTCTTTGCTTACCAAGCTTATATTCTTTAAATAAATGTTCAAGCTGTATAACGGGCCTAGATAAAGCTACATCGTTATGACCATTATTAATAGTCATATTCTCATTGTCCAAATCAGAGCCAATATTAGCTAAACCAGAATTATCCAAAGTAGTACCATTCCTCTAATGTTTCTCCATTAAAGATTTTATATTGCTAGTATATGTCTGGTCAATTTATTTTAAAAAGAAAAAACAAAAACAAAAAATCACCTATCTAGGTGATTAATGTATTTTCCTAAAATGGTAAGATTTTACGCTCACGCTAGGGCAAGTACACTCCCTGCAGTGATTTTTGATATTGCTTGTACTTTCATATATTCCTCCTTATTTTACTGATTTCATTGATCATGGCGGCGTTCTTACATCATATTAACCTTCACACCCTAATTATTGATAGCCGTATAGATCACGGTTGTTGCATAAATGCCGCTCTGTTGCGAACCGGTAACGCTGACACCGTACCAAACGGTAGTCGTTTCGGCGGTTGGGTTGGCGACAGTAGTGGTACGAATGACATGCGGCGCGGCGTGGTCTGGTACGCCTGCCCAGGTGTACGCCGAAGAGGTGACATTATTTTCGGTGATTGTCATACCACCGAAATTACCTATACCGTTTACGCGGTAGCCCCAAGCTGAGCCACTAAGTGCGATAGGAGCGGTTTGTGTACCTGTTGTTGGCACGATAGTTTGCGAGCCATTGGTGAGATTACGGTTAGTACTTTGCGTTGATAAGGAGAGTTTGTAACCGGTAGCAGCGTTAGTCGCGACGAGAACATTTGCCGATTTACTTGACATTTTCGTACCACCCGCTGGCGTGACAGCGATATCGACCGAAGTCGGCGCCGATAAGGTAATGTAGCGAATCCGCCCAGTTGCCGTGGCTGAATATGCGCCTGTACCAATAGCGTTTACTGCTGCTACGCGAAACGTGTAGGTCGTGGGTGTGAGGGATGAAATCGTGACAGCAGTACTCGTGGATGCAATGTGACTGTAGGTCGACCAGGTAATACCACCATCGGCTGAATATTGAATAACGTAGTCGGTGATTGAGGTGCCGCCGTTGTTCGCCGGCGCTGTCCAGGTTAGACGAACGGCATTGTCAAGCGGCGTGGTTGCTAGGTTTGTTGGCGCATCCGATACTGTCGCATAACGATAGCTATTCACTTTAGTGGCTTTATATAGTTCGTCGCCGTCACCGAGATCAATCGTCACATCAACCAAACCTGTCGCATGTGCCGGCGTTGTTGCAGTGATAGTTGCGCTGTTTATAGTTGTGACATTCGTCGCCTCAATGCCATCGAAAGTAACTTTCGGTGCGGAAGGAGCGAGCGCAGAAGGAGGAGCTGTACTGACAGCGACAGGAGTTTTTGCATCCATACCGGTAGTGCCGTTACCGAGCTGGCCATACCGATTCCAGCCCCAAGTATACATCGTACCATCATTCGCAAGAACCAACGAATTTGGGCTACCACCAGAAGTGATTTGTGTAATCATCTTACCTGCCAGCGGTGTACCGGTAGTTTTAACGATGACAGGAAGACTT